>Ga0247840_10005240_pt1 | contig 19686 bp, 19 predicted proteins | sample LaCruzMarch2015__FD_192404 | JGI IMG/M metagenome (GOLD analysis project Ga0247840, IMG submission 192404) | Freshwater microbial communities from meromictic Lake La Cruz, Castile-La Mancha, Spain - LaCruzMarch2015_17m | ecosystem: Environmental > Aquatic > Freshwater > Lake | place: Spain... | reverse complement strand
GGCCAGCACGAGATCGCCGGGCAGCACCCGCAGTGCCGGCGCGTGCGCCCTGTCCATGGTGTAGACGACGTGGTCCCGCCCGATGGTGTGCACTCCGGCCTCCATTGACTCGTCCATGTCACGTGTCCTTGAGCGCATCGCCGAGGAACACGTCGATGACTGTTGGATCGTGGCGGACCTCCTCCGGCGTGCCCTCCGCCAGCGTCCTCCCCTCGGCGAGGACGTGGATGCGTTCGCACAACCGCATGATGAGACGGAGGTCGTGGTCGACGATCAGGATGCCACAACCGAACTCGGCACGGACGCCCATGATCGTCTCGAGAAGCGTGTCCGACTCCGTTTCGTTCATGCCGGCCGCTGGCTCGTCGAGCAACAGGAAGTAGGGACGGCCGGCGAGAGCGCGAGCGATCTCGACGCGGCGCTGAGCCCCGTAGGGCAGGTTCAGCGCCTGCACGTCCGCGCTCGCCGCCAGGCCGAACCGGCCGAGAAGCCGGTCCACGTCGGCGCGGTGGTCGACGCCCTTGCTCGCATGCCCGCTGACCGAACCGACCTCGACGTTCTGACGCACCGTGAGGTGACCGAACAGGCGAATGTTCTGGAAGGTGCGTCCCACGCCCATATGGGCGATGCGGTTCGGCCTGAACCCCTCGACCTGTCTCCCGTCGCAGCGGACCTTGCCGGACGTCGGCGCGTAGACCCCAGAGAGGACGTTCAGGAGGGTCGTCTTGCCCGAGCCGTTGGGGCCGATGAGGCCCACGATCTCACCGGCGGCGACCTGCAGTGAGACGCCGTCCAGAGCGTGGACGCCGCGGAAGTGCTTGCTGACGGCGAGGGCCTCCATGAGGTGAGAGGTCCTCGCCGGCGTCGGCGCCGTGGCCGTCGCGCCCGTGTCGTCGTGCCCGGCGGCCATCTCAGCCTCCTTCCTTGTCGCCGCTCACCGGTCGCCCGCCGCGCGGGCGGCCGCCGGGGAAGAACCGCTCCTTGCCTTTGCGCACCCATTCGTCGAGCTCCCACCAGCTGAGGATGCCGTTGCGCCGGTAGATGAGGATGAGCAGCGTGACGATCGCGAGGATCATCTGCTGCAGACCGCTGATGCGCGGCACGGTGATGCCGAAGAGGCTGCCGGCCTCGATGTCGTAGAGGATCTGCGAGAGCACTGTGACGACGCCCGCGCCGATGATGGCTCCGGACATCGTCGCCATCCCCCCGATGACCAGCATCGAAAGCACCGCGAACACCTGGGTGTAGTAGAACTGGGACGGGTCGAACGCGAGGTTGAACTGCGCCCACACCGAGCCGCACAGAGCGGCGAGCGCCGCCGAGGCGACCCAGGCGATGTAACGGGAACGGACGACGCTGACCCCGGTCGCCTCGGCGGCGAGCGGGTCCTCGCGGCTGGCCTGCAGCCGCAGACCCACCCGCGAGTCGCGGAACATGACGCCGACGATCACGGCGAGCGAGGCGAAACCGAAGGCGCCCCAGAGAGTTGTGTTCTGGGGCAGCCCGTACACGCCCTGGGCGCCGCGGGTCATCCCGAACCAGTTCGCGTACACACCATGCGCGATCACCAGGAGCGCGAGCGTGCTCATGGCCATCGCGGTCTCCTTCATGCGGCAGAGGACGATGCCGATGAGCGCGGCCACGAGGGTGCCCGCGAGCGTCGCCACGACGATCGTCGGGATGAAGCTCCACTGGGCGTCGATCAGCCACGACGGCATGGCGCGAAACACGTCGCTCTTGATCACGGCGGGCACAGTCAGCCACGCAGTCACGTAGGCGCCGATACCGACGAACGCGGCGTGACCCCACGAGACGACGCCGGAGTTGCCCGTGAACATCTGCAAAGCGATGACGATGATCACGGTGATGAAGAAGTTCGGGATGATCAGCGTGAGACTGCTGCCCGTCCCCGCGCTGAGGGCGCCGATGACGGCGACGATGGCGAGGATGCCGATGAGCAGCCCCGACGTGCTCGCCACGTTGCGAACGTACAGAGAGTGAAGGAACCGGTTCATCAGGCACGCTCCGCGACAGGAGCCAGCAGGCCGTTGGGCTTGAAGTAGAGGATCACGATCACCAGGAGCAGCGCGAAGGGATCACTGAACGGCGCCACGCTTGTCGGCAGAACAGCGATGAAGAAGACCTCGGCGGCGGCCAGGATGAAGCCGCCGAGCACGGCGCCCGGAAGGCTGCCCAGCCCTCCGATCACCGTGGCGATGAACGCCTTGAGGATGGGGGTGAACCCCATCCCCGGATCCACGGAGCCGCTGCGCGACACCCAGAGCACTCCGGCGACGCCGGCGAGCAGACCGCTGATCACGAAGGCAAGGGCGATGACCCGGTTCGCCTTGACGCCCATGAGGCGCGCCACGGAGAAGTTCTCCGCCGCGGCGCGCATCCCGATACCGGCGATGGAGGTGCGCATGAACAGCGTCAGCGCCAGCAGGCACGTCACGCCGACGGCGATGGTGATGATGCTCAGCCAGCTGATCGAGAGCGGGCCGATGTGGACCGCCTTGATGAACAGCGACGGGCCGACGATCCCCTTGGTCCGAGGAGAGACCGCTGCCCGGAAGACGTTCTGGATGATCACCGAGAGGGCGAAGGAGCTGAAGAGCAGCGTCAGGAAGCTGGCGTTGCGGAGCGGCCGAAACGCGAACCGCTCCATGAGCAGAGACGCGATCGTCGCAAAGGCGATGCCGGCGATGACCGATATCCACCAAGCGACACCGTTGACGGTGAGCAGGTACATCGTGTAGCCCGTGATAGTGACCAGTTCGCCGTAGGCGAAGTTGACGAGGCCCATGACGCCGAACACGAGCGCCAGGCCCAGGGCCAGCAGCGCGTAGGTGCTGCCCAGGCTCAGGGCGTTGATGATCTGTTGGCCGATCTCGGCAGCACTCATGCGACATCCGCTCCCAGGTAGACCTTTTCGAGATCGACGGCGCTGAGGAGCTCCTCCGCCGACCCCGCCAGCTGCAGCTCACCGGTCGCGAGCACGTACCCGCGAGACGCGACGTCGAGGGCGAGGCGCACGTTCTGCTCGACCAGCAACACCGTGACACCGCGGGACGGCAACTGCCGGAGCAGCTCGAAGATCTGAGCCACGATGCGCGGCGCAAGGCCCAGCGACGGCTCGTCGAGCAGCATCAACCGCGGCTTGCTCATCAGCGAGCGCGCCAGCGCGAGCATCTGTTGCTCGCCTCCAGACAGCGTGCCGGCGAGCTGCCGATAGCGCTCCCGCAGGATCGGGAAGAGCTCGAACATCTCCTCCATGGTCTCCGCGACCCCCGCCTTGTCCTTGCGAACGGCGGCACCGATGCGCAGGTTCTCAGTGACCGTGAGGTGGGCGAAGATCCCGCGACCCTCAGGAGTGAGCGCGAGGCCTTGCCGCACGACGTCCTCCGCCTTGAGGTGCACGATGTCCGCACCGTCCAGCTCGATGGTGCCGGCCGACGGACGCACGAGTCCGGCGATCGTCAGCAGCGTCGTGCTCTTGCCGGCGCCATTGGCGCCGAGCAGCGTGACGACCTCACCGGGATACACCTCGATCGAGAGGTCGCGAACGGCAACGATCGGCCCGTAGCCGGACGTGACCTTGTCGAGCTTCAGCAGTGGTCGGTCCTGTTCCACCAGTCTCAGACTCCTCTCTTACCAGCCTGCATAGGGGACGATCTTGGAATCGTCGAAGCGGCCTGCCTCACAGTCGGCCAGAGCGTGGTCGATGATCGCCAGTGCCCTGTCGGCGTCGGCGTTCGTGAGGGTCAGCGCCGGCGTCATCTCGATGACGTTGGCAAGGAGGCCGCAGTAGATGACCATGAGTCCCAGCTCGAAGCAGCGGTAGACGAGGCGCGCTGCCAGCCGTGACGCGGGCACCTTGCTCGCGCGGTCCTCGACGAGCTCGAAGCCGAGCATCAGGCCCATGCCGCGCACGTCGCCGATCGACGGATGCGTGCGGGCGAGCTCCCGAAGGCCGGCGCGCAGATGCTCGCCGACGGCGCCGGCGTTGGCCATCAGCCCCTCGTCGCGGATGACGTCGAGTGTGGCGAGTCCGGCGGCGCAAGGGACGGGCGCGCCGCCGAGCGTATAGAGGTTGTAGATGTCGGCGTCGAGCAGCTCCCGCCGCGCGACCACCGCCGACAGCGGCAGGCCGCCGCCGAGGGGCTTGCCGGCGGCGAGTGCGTCGGCGCTCACGCCGCTCTGCTCGAAGGCCCACATCGTGCCGCTGCGGCCGAGGCCCACCTTGACCTCGTCGAAGACGAGCCAGATGCCATGGCGGTCGCACAGCTCGCGCAGGGCGCGCACGCAGCGCGGCGGCGCGGGCACGTCGCCGCCGTCGGACTGCATCGCCTCGAGCAGGATCGCCGCCGTGTCCTCCGCCGGCGAGACGTTGGTGAGCACGAAATCTTCGAGGAACGAGAGACACTGAAGTGCACAATCGTCCGGCCCGGCGCAGCCCCAGAGACACCGGTAGCAGTATGGGTACGGCACCTTGGTGATGTTGCCAGTGCCGATCGTCCGCGCCTGGGTCGAGTGGCCCGAAAGCGCGGCGGAGCCCGCGGTCTGGCCGTGATAGGCGCCGACGAAGCTCACGAGCCGCCGGCGCCCCGTCGCCACCGGCAGCAGCTTGCCGAGACAGTCGTTGGCGTCCGAGCCGCTGGTCCCGAACCAGGCCGCTCGGGGAGCATCGCCGGGGAACGACTCGCAGAGGCGTTCCGCCAGCGCGATCGTCGGCGGCGCCGGGTAGGTGCAGAGCATCGTGGACCACGAGCGGTCCAGCTCCTCGCGGATAGCCCGGCGCACGAGAGGGTGACCGCTCCCCGTCTGCAACGCCCCGCCCGCGGCGATGAGATCGAGGTACTCGTTGCCGTCGACGTCCCAGACGCGCACGCCATCGCTCCGCTCGAGCACGAACGGATAGAAGCGGATCTTGTGCACGCCGCCCATGGCTACGGCCTCGCGGCCCAGCCAGGCGTGCGTCTCGGTCAACGGACGATCGTCCACCGTGCGGTCCCTCCCTCTTCGTTAGACGTTCGGACGGCGTACCCGCCGCCCGTGGTACCGGCGGGGCGTCTGTTGCCCCGCCGGTACCACGGATCAGATGCTGAGTGCCGTGCCGGCTGCGCTCAGAGCGCTGCGGGCACGTAGGACGGATACGGCAGGTACTTCACGAAGGTGAACGTATCACCGTCCATCTTCAGCAGGCACACCTCGCGCTTCGCCTGTCGGGTGGTCGGGTCCATGATGAAGTCGGCGGTCGTGCTCAGTTTGACGCCGCTGAGGTTGGCGATCGCGTCGCGCAGCGCTGTGCCGCCCTCGCCGCCGCTCTTCTCGAGCCCCGCCTTGAGGACCTGGATGAGGTCGTAGCCGTTGGCCACGATCACCGTGTCGGGCTCCGCGCCGGTCTTGGCCTTGTAGCTGGCGTAGAAGGCGGCCAGGTCGGAGCCCGGCTCCGGATACGCGAACGTGGTCAGGATCATGCCGTCGAGGGCCTCGGGGCCGGCGCTGAGGATATCCGGCGTGTCGTTGCCGTCCGAGGTCACCACCGGGATGTCGACGCCGGCGGCCTTGAGCTGCTTGAGGAACACCGGGGTGTCGGGCATGAACATCGGCGTGTAGATCATGTCCGGCTTGGGGTCGGCGTTCTGGATCTTGGTGACCTGCGCGGAGAAGTCGCCGGCGCCGAGCTTGTAGTCGGCGGTGCCGACGATGCTGCCGCCGAGCTTCCCGAACACGTCGGCGAAGTAGGTCGGCAGATTGGCCGAGTAGGCCACATCCAGGGAGCGCAGCAGATACGCGGACCGGTAGCCCAGGTCCGTATAGCAGTAGTTGGCCATCGCTGCGCCCTGCAGGTTGTCACTCATGATGTACTGGAACGAGTAGTCGCCGTTGTCGCGGGGCAGGTTGGGTGCCGTGCCGTCGCCGGTGTCGGACGGGATCTGCTTGGCGGTGGCCAGCCGGTTGATGGCGGTGACGTTGTCCGACGTGGTACCGACCATGTACTGGGCGCCACCGTTGATGAGCTCCTGAGCCGTCTGGATCGAGAGCGCCTTGTCGTTCTTGTTGTCCTTGTACTCGAGCTCCAGAGTCATGCCGTTGACGCCGCCGGCGGCGTTGATCTCCTCGATCGCGTACTCGACGCCCTTGAGGATCGGGGTGTCGTACGAGGAGTAGCCGTCGCTGAGATCGGCGGAGTAGCCGATCTTGAAGACCTTGCCGGTGCCGGCGCTGCTGCCGTCGCTGGTGGTATCGCTGCCGCCGCAGCCGACGAGCGTCAGCGCGGCGATCGCGGCCAGCAGCAGCCCTACGATCAGATACGGTCTCTTCACTTCTTCCCCCTTGTTCCGGGCGGTCCTCCGCGCGGGAGGCCGCCGCTGTCTACCTCTTGCTGGAAACTCCGTCTGTCTGCGGAAGCGCCTGATCGGCTGCTTCTTCGTCCCTGTCGTCACCCCCCCGTGAAGATGCCGGGCTGAGCAGCCCGCTGCCGACGGCCGTGCAGAGGCCCGCGACGATGCCGCACCGAGGCGGCACCGAATCGAGCAGGATGTACTCTGATGGGGAGTGGTCGAGTCCGCCCACGGGACCGAGTCCGTCGAGCGTGGGCACTCCCGCGGCGGCGGTCCAGCAACCGTCCGACATGCCGCCGCTCAACTGCCCCCCGGCGTCCAGTCCCAGCTCGTGCGCCAGGTGGACTGCCTCCGCGAGCAGAAGCTCACCGGCGGGGGTGGACTCGATGCCGGGCCAAGTACCGTCATTCTGGACCGAGACGGTCAGCCCATCGTACTCACCGCAGTGGGAGATCTCCCGGAGAGCCCAGTCGAAGTCCTCGCGCGTCAGAGCGCGGACGTCGACCACCGTCTCCGCGTGTTGCGGAACCACATTCGCGATGGTGCCGCCGGCGATCGTGCCGGCAATGACGGTGAGGCCCGGGCGCGTGCCGTCGAGGGCAGAGAGGCGCAGCACCTCGTGGCAGAGCCCAAGCACAGCACTGCGTCCCAGCCCCGGCTCGGTGCCTGCGTGGGCGGGGGCGCCCTCGACGGCCAGACGCAGCCAGGCGCCCGTCTTGCGCCCACTGACGAAATCGCCGTTCTCACGGCCACACTCCATGACGAGCACCGCATCGGCGTCGGTCAGGGCGCCCAGGGTCGCGAAGGGGACCACCCTCACTTCCTCGTCGGGGACGCTGTGCAGCTCCACAAAGGCGAAGGGTCGCGGGCCGTGCGCGAGCGCCTCCATGGCGGTGAGAGCGACGAGCAGGCCCCCTTTCATGTCGGCGACACCCGGACCGTGGGCGGCGCCATCCTTCACAGTCAGTGGCCGCGACGTCGCCGTGCCCGCCGGGAAAACCGTGTCGTGGTGGCCGAGCAGCACGATCTTGCCCGAGCCGCTGCCGGCGAGACGGCAGACGAGGTGCCCGCCGGCGGGCTGCGCCACCATCGCTGTCTCGCAGCCGAACGCGGCGGCCCAGCCGGCGAGGATGGCAGCCACGTCGTCGCGGCCCTCCGGCGAATCCGCGCCGCTGTCGACGGCGACAAGCGTCGCCAGCCGCCCCCTGAAGGCCGCCACGTGGGCGTCGGCCCACGCGGCGGCCTCGGCGGCGGCTCGCGACGCGGCTCGCCGGATCTCAGGATTCGCGTCAGGCGAGGCCATGGAGTCTCGCCGTGTTGCCGGCCAGCACGCCGCGCCCGATCTCCTCGGCTTGGGCGACGGTCAGATAGTCCCGCTCCACCGCGCGCCTCAGCACGCGCTCGAGGGCCTCGCGCGCCATGCGTGCGGAGAGCCAGAACACCTCAGGCTCGGATGCCTCGTCCGAGCCGTAGAGGATCTTGCCGGCCGGCACGACGCCGAGCAGCATCTCGAGCTCGCGGTCGATGCCGAGCGTGGCCCACGGCAGAAGCTCCGAGAGGTCGATGTACACGAAGGGGAGGATGCTGGCGATGTACGCCGCCTCCGCCATCCAGGGGTAGCCGCCGTGGATGAGGATGATGGGCTGGTCCATGTGGTCGTGCAGAAGGCCGAACACGTCCTGCGGGCGCACGTGGGCGAGGACGATGTCCGGGTCGCCGCCGCCGCAGTGCAGATGCATCACAAGGTCGTGCCGTTGGGCGGCGCGAAGGGCGGCGCGCAGACAGTAGTCCCGCACCACCTTGCCCCTTCCGCGATCCTTGGGCCAGCCGGAAGCCCGCCACTGCTCGTAGGCAGCTCCGGCCTCGGCAGCCGACGGCGACTCGACGTCCAAGCCGGTTCGATAGGCGATGATCGACTTGAAGCCGACCGTGTGCGCGTCGCCTGCGGCCTCATCGAGGCGCGCCTCGAAGCCGGCTTCAAAATCCGGCCACGCCAGCTCGCCGGCCTGCAGGTCGACGATCATCGGCTCGATGCGCGCCACCCGATGAACGGGCACGCCGAGGCTGCTCTCGAAATCGGCCCTGAGAACCGCCGGCTGCGGATAGCCCTCATCGGCGATCACGGCCGCGATGTGCTGATCGGCCATGAGTGCGGCGCAGTAGCCGGCTGGGTCGGCGCCGATTGCCGCCGCACGCGCGGCGGCCAGGGCCCGTGCCTCCGGCTCCACGCCGAGCCGTTCCGCCAGCCAGCGCCGCGCCGTCAGTGCGAACACCGTGCCGTCGCGCAGCCCCTGCACCTGAGCGGCCAGCGCGGGATCCGTCTGCCCCGACGAGAGGAAGCACATGCCCATCATCGTGAGCCTGTCCTCCCAGCCGAGCGGGTCGAGCCCCACGAGGTCCGCGGCGCGGAACCCATGACAGTGATCGTCGATGACGGGTGCCCCCGTCAGGTCCACGAGCTTCGCGATCGCGCTCACTTCAGCATCCTCCCAGAAAGGTGTCCGACCTTAGAAACGCCACAGCTGCTCCCGCACGAGATCGTCGATCGGACGTCCCTCGTCCGCCTCCGCCTCCGCTCTGCGTACCGCGATCATGCAATCGTGCAGGAGATCGCCCATGGCGGTTCGCAGAACCCCAGAGCCGGCCAGCGCGTCAGTCGCCTCGCTGAGGCTGGAGGGCAGCTGCTCGTAGCCGGCGGCTGCCCGCTCCGCCTCCGTGAGCGACCCGGGGTCGACCCAGCAGGGCTCGGGCAGCGTCATGCCCTGATCGATCCCGTTCAGGCCGGCGGCGATGATGGCGCCGGGCAGAAGGTAGGGGTGCCCGGCGCAGTCCGCCGCCTTGAACTCCATGTTCGCGGTGTCCCGCCGGCCGCCGGCCATGCCCGTGATGAAGCGCAGCGCCGCTTCGCGGTTCTCGTGGCCCCAGACACGGTAGGCGCCTGCCCAGTGTTTGGGCTGCAGGCGCTCATACGAGGGCACCGTGGGGCAGGCGAGCGCCAGGATCGCGCTCAGCTCCGCGAGCACTCCCGCAAGGAAAGACTCGCCGGTCGCTGTGAGGTCGATCACCCGGTCGCCGCCGCAGAAGAGGTTCTCGCCCGCCAGGTCGTAGAGGCTGAAATGGAGGTGGCACCCGTTCCCGAGACCGGGCACCGTGACCGGCGAGAACGACGACTTGTAGCCGTACTGCTCGCTGATCGTACGCACGGTGTGGCGGAGCAGTACGTGCCAGTCGGCGGCCACAAGCGGATCGGCGACGCCGAGCGAGACCTCCATCTGACCGTCCGAGTACTCCGGGTGGAGCTGGGCGACCCGCACGCCCTGAGCCGCGAGCGCCTCGAGCAGGTCGGCCGAGAAATCGTGCGTCAGCGCCCAGGCGTTGGCACTGTACCCGGGGCCGCGATGCACGGGCTCGACGCGGCCGTCGTCGAGAATCGAGGCCAGGAACCATTCGAGCTCGAACGCCATGCGCACGGAGTAGCCGCGAGCCGTCGCCTCGGCGCTCATCCGCTTCAGAAAGCCCCGGGGACAGAGGGAGAGCGGCACGCCCTCCTGATCGTAGAGGTCCATCGGCGTCCAAGCCCACTTGGGCGTGGTAGCGAGCTGCACCACGACGCTGGGATCAGGAAGCATGCGCATGTCGCCGACCGGCCCCCTGATGGCGTCGGTGGTCGTGAAGTGGTCGTTGCTCAGCACGAGCGCCCACAGGATGGAGAAGCCCGAGCCCCACCGCGCGAATGACGCCAGATCGTCAAGGCTGAAACACTTCACCCGGGTGATGCTGCCGCTGTCGACCATGGTGGCGACCACGTGCCGCACACCGGCCTCACGCAGCTCGCCCACCAGCCGCTCCAAGCGCTTCTCGTCATCTGCCGTCACAACGCCTCCCGCGTTCATTCCGTTTCCATGACCAGCTCGCCCCACGTGGTGCCGGCGCGTAGCCGTTCGAGCTCCGCGATGCGCGGCTTGGCCTGAGCCCCGAGCTTTACCGAGAGGCCGGCCACGACCGCCTCGATCACAGCCAGCCCGGGGACCATCGTGTCGAACGGCGATGGTCCCTGGACCGTCGACGTGAGCACGTAGCGAGCGACCTCGGCCACGGGGCTGAGCCAGGGATCGGTGAACAGCACGATCTGACAGCCCATCTCCGCGGCGCGCCGCGCGAACTCGATGGTCGAGCTCTGATAGCGGCGGTAGTCGAACACGACCATGACCGTGCGCTTGTCGACGTCGATGAGCTCATCCCAGCCCGGCGTCGGCGCAGCCACGATGTGTCGGCACTTCGGACGCATCATGTTGAGATGAGCAAAGAGGAAGAAGGCGAAGATCTGGCTGAAGCGCCCACCCGTACAGCACACCGAGTAGCGCCGGTCGGCGAGCAGGTCGACGACCGCGTCGAACTCTGCCTCCGGCAAGCCGGCGAAGCTCTTCTCGATCTCGGCGTTGAAGACCTGAAGGCTCATCTGGATGGTGCCGCCGGCGGCCGGCGCCTCGGCGTCCGGGTACTGTGCCAGCGACGATGTGAGCTTCTCCTGGACCTCGTGGCGCAGCGCCTCCTGGAACTCCGGGTAGCCGTCGAAGCCCAGCTTGCTCACGAAGCGCATCACCGTAGGTCCACTGACCTTGGCGCGATGCGCGAGCTGCGCCACGTTCTCGAGACCCGCGATCGGATAGGAGGCCAAGAAGACCCGCGCGACTTTGCGTTCAGCCCCGGTGAGCTGCTGCATACGCTCATGGACCAGGTTCGCCAACCCCTGCGGACCGCGAACCCTGCTTCCTGTACCCATCTGTGCTCCCGAACCTGCGATCAAGAATGGAAGGGAGATTACAGACAGGGCACCAAAGCGTCAAGTGGGAATGTACGTTCCGGCCTGCGGCGTCCTTGAAACGCGCCCCGGACCCCGCGGCCGGAGAAGCGGACTCGCGTGCGGTGCGGGCACGCGGAGCGTGCCGGCCAGAGTGACGATGACCTCGCGGCGTGTGCGATGATCGGTGACGTGACCCGACGTGCGCCCGCGCGGATGAGGCTGGGAAGCTCAGGACCGGTGCCGGCGAGGCGCTCCTCGGCGTCGGCGGCGGCGCACTGGACGGGGCGATCTGCGTCGCCCCGATGTCCACCGCGCATCCTTGGAGGACCTCAGCTCGCGGCTTTGAGGGGCTCCACCGGTCTGGCCGGCCGGGTGCGCGCCAGGTCGTGGGCCGCCTGCAGTCTGAGCCAGTACTCCGGGGTGGTGTCGAGCGCCTGGGCCAGGAGCCAGGCAGTCTCAGGCGTCACCCCGCGCTTGCCGCGAACCAACTCGTTGACCCTTTGCACCGGCACCCCAAGATGCGCGGCCAGCGCCACTTGAGAGATGTGCAGTGGGGCGAGAAACTCCTGGCTCAGGATCACGCCCGGATGCGTGGGAACGCGGTTCTCGGGGATCATGGCGAGCCTCCTGTCAGTGACAGTCCATCAGTCGCACCTCGTGGGCGCCATTGCCCTCCCAGCGGAAGACGAGCCGCCATTGGTCGTTGACGCAGATCGAGTGCCGTCCGCCGAGGACCCCCCTGAGCGCTTCAAGCCGATTGCCGGGCGGCGCGCAGGTCACGCATCGAGGCGGCGCCGTTCAGCGAGTCCATCTTGACGAGGGCCGCGTCCGCCGCTTCACGGGAGAAGCGCCGCACGTGGCTTGCCGGCCTGCCGTGATAGAGGTCTTCTGTCGCGCGGTTCCCGAAGGATGCGATCATCTTGAAGAAACTACTGGTTTCACGGTTACCGTGCAAGCATGTCTGTGAGCGGACACACGCTGACTGTGGTCCGCAGCCCCGGCAGCTCGGAGTCGCTGCCGGCGGGTCGGGCTGCCGGAGGAGATCGCGGCGCGGGCAGGCAGGCTCATCCGGCACCTCGCGCATGGGATCCGGAGGGCGTTGCGGTAGAGTCGCAGCGCGTGAGACTGACCACAGGGGATGTGGTATCCACGGGAGATGGCGTCCATAGGCATGACCGCGCCCGCAGGCGGCGGCCGCCCGAACGCGCCGGCGGCGGCCGAGCGGATGCGCGCGCGGCGGCCGAGGAAGTCCCGACCCCAGCCGCTCCCCACTGTGAAGCGACGCAGAGGCGATCCCAAGGGCACCCCGAGTGGTCGTGAAGCGGATGGATCCGTTGGAGGTCATCGTCATCGGCGCCGGCCTCGCCGGCCTGGCGGCCGCCTGCGAGCTCGGCCGGCGGCGCCGCGTCCTGGTGCTGGAGGCCGGCACGCGAGCGGGCGGCAAGGTCGAGACCATCCGCCGGGACGACGGGGTCCACGAACGCGGCGCGCTGTTCGCCTTCGACCCCGCGTGGGTCCCCTTCCCAGTCCAGACGGGTGAGCGCGAGCGCGAGGATCGCCCCATCGGCCTGTGGCTCGACGGCCGCCTGATCCGCGACGACACGGTGGCCGCCTGTCTGGGCGCTACCGGCGCAGACATCCTCGAGTCGCTGTCGGTGCGCTACTACCTGGACAGCCCGTCGCCGCAGGCGCCGATGATCGGCGCCGCCCTCTCCCGCGCCCTGAACGCCTTCTTCCGGGTGATCCACCCCGGCGACCTCGCCGAGTACGTGCCCGCCCGCCGGCGCGACGCCCTGCTGCGCCACGACGTCGCCCACTTCCGGCACGGCAACGGAGCTCTCGTGCAGGCGTTTCTGGACCGTCTCGGCGCGGAGGTCCGCACGGGGTGCCGGGTGACGCGCCTGTCGGTCGAGACGGACGGCGTCATCGTGGAGTGGCGCGGCGCGTACGGCGACGAGCAGGCGCGCGCGGAGCGCGTCGTCGTGGCGACACCCGCTCGCGAGGCCCTGGAGCTGCTGAGCGAGCGCGACTGTCCGGCGACCGAATTCCTGCGCAGCGTGCGCTACGGCCGGGGCATCGCCGTCATCCTCGGTCTCGGAGACGCAGAGCTGGAGCCGCTTGCGTACGTGGTCTCTGCCGACGGGACGGTGAACACGTTCGTGTTCCAGCGCGATGCCCGAACGCCGGGCCGAACGGTGCTGACGGCGTACATCGTGGCGGAGCAGGCCGCCGGCGTCTGGGAGCGCGGCGACGACGAGATCGTCGCGCTCGTGCGCGAGCAGCTGAACGCGCTCGGCATCGGCGCCGTGCCCGCCGCCAAGGTGCGCTGGAGCGACGTGCGCCGCTGGCCGGAGGTGGGGCCGATCGTCTCGAAGGCCGCCTACGGGGACTTCTCGCCGGCGTGCCTGCATCCGGCGCCGCGCGTCGTGCTGGCCGGCGACTACACCTGGTGGGACGGCGCGCGGATGCCGTACGGCATGCAGGCCGCCATCCTCTCGGGGCGGCGCGCCGCGGCGCTCGTCGGCGAGGGGGCCGGCGCCTTGCCAACGCCCGGCTCTCGCCTCGCGCCGCTGGCCGTCAGCCTCGTGACGAGGCTCACCGACGGCGGTCCGCTGGTGAAGGACAGCGGCCCCGACGGCACGATCGCCTTCTACGGTCTGCTGCTGTCCGCGGAGCCGGACCCTGAGATCGAGCAGTATCTGCTCGGCGAAGCCGAGGACGGCCTCTGGGCCTACCAGCAGGGCTACGGCGTGACGGCGCTCGACAGCGCCCTGGTCATGGAGGGGCTGCTGGCGAGCGGGCGTCACGCGGCCCTGCTCGAGACGAGCGCCGCCCGCCTGGTGGAGGAGTTCTTCGACGCCGGCGAGGGCGGCTTTCGCACGCTGCCCCACGGGCGCACCGGCCGCGCCCCGTACTGGGAGGGCGCCGATTGCCCGGCCACCGCTTTCTGCGCCTGGCTCCTCTCGCGCATCGCCCCCACGCGCTACGCCGCCGAGTGCGCCGCCGCCGCCGCCTACCTGCGGCGGCGCCAGGCACTCAGCGGGGAGTGGCCCGGCAAGTGGTTCCCGTCGCGGACGATCCCGGCCTTCTACGCCGTGCGTCTGCTGGCGACGAGCGGCGCGGAGTCGGCGGCCGCCTGCCGCCGCGCCGGCCTGTGGCTGCGCAGCCGGCAGGACGAGGACGGCTCGTGGACGGGCGCGGTGATCGAGACCTCCGCCGCGCTCCTCGCCCTCGCGGCGCTCGGCGACCACGACGACGGCGTCGCCCGGGGCCGCGAGTGGCTCGCGGAGCGGCGCACCGCCGCGGGCTGGCCCGGCGAGCCGATCCTGCACTACTGGTTCGAGGAGGCGGGCGGGCGCACGTACTACCACACGGCCGACACGGGGCGGATCACGTCGGCCTGGGCGACCCGGGCTCTGCGGGAGGCGCCGCGCCCGGCGTGACCGCGGGCGGCGCCGCGCCCGGCGTGACCGCGGGCGGCGCCGCGCTCGGCGTGACCGCGGCAGGCGCCGCGCTCGGCGTGACCGCGGGCGGCGTCATCAGCGCCAGCACGTCCGGGTCGACCTCGTGCCAGTGGTGACTGACGGAGAGGTAGCCCTTGGCCTCGGGAGGACAGTCCGGGCGGCTCACGAGCTTGACGTGAAAGAGCTTTCGCACCCACATGCTGATCACCCCCGGCCCCCGCGCGGCGGCCGCGGCCGCCAGGGTGGGCGGGAAGGCGAGCCCGCTCGCCGCCGACGTCTCGTAGCCGGCGTAGGCCAGCATGCCCGCACGCTTCCCGGGCGTGCAGAGGCCGTCCGCGACCAGCCCGTCAAGCAGGACGGCCCAGCGCGGCTCGCGGCGCGGCTCGCGGCGCGCCTGGAAGACGATCTCGAGGCCGAGGACCGGAGCCACCGCCGCGCCCACGTCGAGGTGCAGGGCGACCGTGTCCGCCACGGCGAACGCGGTCTGCGCGAGGTCGCGAGCGGCGGCCGCGTCCCCCGGCCAGCCACAGGCGGAGAGGGTCTCGAGCAGGTCCTCCGCCGAGGGCACGGTGGCCACCAGCCGCACGCCGCCGGCCTCCCGGGCGAGCATGAAGCCGACCTGGAACAGGTGGCGGCGCAGAGGCGCGACCGCGAGCACGCGGTCGAGGCACGCCGCCACGGCGGGCGCCAAGGGCCGCCCGGCGGCGGCGCGGTGCGCCGCCGCGAGGCGGGCGGCCAGGACGTCGGCGGGCAGACCGGCGCCCTGCCCACGCGCATCCCGCTGAGGGTCGAAGAAGAGGCTCGGCGCCGGGAGGCCCTCGGGGCGCTCGCGCAGGTCGAGCTCCAGCCAGACGTCGTCGAGCGCCGTCAGGAGGCCGTCCGGCGCCGCCCAGGCGGCGCCGAAGGCTCGCAGGTCCCGCCAGTGCCGGTCGGCGAGCAGGGCCGGGTCCCAGCCCGATCCGGGTCCGGCGTCGGCCAGCCGCGCCGGCCCGTCCAGCTCGCGGCACAGGCTCACGAGGAAGTCGGCCTCGGCCGCCGGCCGGCCCAGCGGGACCTCGAATCCGTAAGTGCCGAACGCCAGGGCGCCGGGGAGGTGCGCGGCGGCGTGCCTGATGGCCGTCAGCGCCGCCGCGCCGATGAGCTCCACCGGCAGGCGCGGGGCGACGAAATCAAGGTAACGGTCGAAGGTGTCCATGGCCCTATCTTCTCTCAAAGTCGGCCGGTCACGAAAGTACGCTGGGCCATCCGCCGGGGTGGCCGCGGCCGCCCGCGCGCCCGCCGGGAGCGCCATTCGCGGCTCACCGGCGCCTGAGCGACGGGGATGGTCACGCCGCGACGATCAGCGCCATCCGCGCATCGACGTCCTCCTCCGCCATCACCCTGGCGCGGAAGGCCTCGTCGCTCTTCATCTTCTCGACGAACGCCTGGGCTTGTTCGGCTGACATCACGGTCTCTTCGCGGTCAGGCGCTCGGCGTCCTCAGACCTGCTCGGCCACCGGGCTCATGACGGCCGCCGCGTCGCGCTCGTCCTTCCGCGGCTGCGGCTGCACCATGCGGTAGCCGGTCTCGTCCTTCGCGGCGGCCCCCGGGGCCAGCACCGCGGCGCAGATCTCGCGGCTGAGGAAGGCGTCGTAGTACTCCTCGAGGTAGGCCGTGAGGTGCTCCTTGTAGGGCGAGCAGAGGAGCAGGCCCTCCTCGTTGAAATGCTTGGCGCGCAGGCGCTTGTTGGCGCAGCCGCCGCCGCAGATGGGGAGCACGGTGCAGGCCAGGCACTCGGGGTCTGTGTAAGGGTCCGTGCCGAGCGCGTAGAGGGCGCGCAGCTCGGGGTCGGTGATCGGTTCTTCGGCGTGCACGTCGCCGATCGCCATCTCGGGCTTGCCGACGTCCTCCCAGCACTTGTAGAGCTCGCCGCGGGGGCCCACGACGAAGCCATTGTGGCTGGTGGCTACACAGATGCCGTGCAGGTTGCCCGCCGGGTAGAAGCCCCCGTGGGGCAGGATGCCGCCCTTGCGATAGAGGTCGATGGTGAACGTCGCCCAGTCGCCGAGGTCGAGGCTGCAGGCGTGGTCGTAGGAGTGCCCGAGGCTGGTGTTCACGTGCCCCGTGTAGACGCTGAGCTTCTTGCCTTCGAAGCGTTCGAGCAGTTCGCTGCGCAGCTCGAGGAAGCCTTCGAGATTGTGCTTGTCGAGGTTCACGCGGATCGCGCAGCTGCCCTCGTAAGGCGAGGCCATGAGGCGGTCGACGTTCGCGAGGATGCGCGCGTAGGTGGGGCCGCCGCCGGCGAGCACGCGGCGGCCGTCGTGCACCTCGGGGGGGCCGTCGAGGGTGATCTGGATGGAGTCGATCTGGAGATCGCTCAGGCGGGCGATCTTCTCGGCGCTCAGCAGGTAGCCGTTGGTCACGAGGCCGGCGCCGGCGTACTCGATGTCGAGCGCCTGGACGCGCGCCGTCACGTCCTCGACCACATCCCAGGCCAGAGTGGGCTCGCCGCCGTACCAGGTCAGGGAGAGGGTGCGGGCGTCCTTATAGCTCGCGATGAAGGCGATCAACCGATCAACGGTCTCGGGGCTCATCGTGGCGCCGTCTGCCTGGCTCGCCTCGAAACAGTAGGGGCAGCGGAAGTTGCACCTTGAGGTGGGGCACACGGTGAGGCCGAGGCGCGAGGAGTCAAAGCAGAGCGCGTGGCGCTCGTAGTGGCGGGCGAGCAGCAGGTGCTCCTCCTCCCCCGCCCCGACGAGCACCTTGCACTCGCGCAGCAAGGCGAGGAAGCCGGGGTCGGCGGGGGGCTCCGCGGCGGGGACGGCGGCGCGGGGCTCCGCGCCCGGGACGGCGCCCGGTGCGGCGGCGGCGGGCTCCGCGGCCGGCTCCGCGGCCGGTGCGGCTTCGCCGCCGGGCGCGCCGCCGCGCTCGCGCAGGCCTTCAAGGGCGCGGTAGTGCGCCTCGTCGAGCTCGAGCATGGTGTTCGAGAGCGCGTTGTAGAGGAAGAAGCCGAAGCGCTCGGACTCGAACAAGTGGTTGTAGCGGGACCACTCCATGGCGGGCTCTCCTTGTGGGCGTAGGCGGCGGGCTTTCCGGCGGCCGCGGGCGGGGGCGGCGGCGGCTTCTTGCGGTAGTCGGGGGGCGCAGGTGGGCAGAGCCCACCTGCGCCCCCGCGGAGCATAACGGAGCTGGCGGCAGCCCTTCTGCAGGATCCCCGCCCGCCCCTTTCACAGAGCCGGAGGAGCACATGCCCCTTGCCTTCCGCGGCGGATCCCTGGACCCCGCCTTCCTTCACGGATCCCCGAGGGCCAAAGGCCAAGGGATCAAGGGGTAGTCAGGCGCTCACCACACGGCAATGCCTTCATCCTGTCCCCAATTAGCACCGCAGCATACCGGTGAACAGTCTCCTCCAGCCACTCCGTCCAGCTCGGCTTCGCTCAGCTCCTGCAGCGCGCCGATCTCCTCGACGCTGCAGTCGAAGCCCTCGGCACGGATCAGCGCTATCCGCGCCTCCACGTCATCCTCAGCCAGCACTGTGGCGCGGAAGGCGTCGTCGCTCTTCATCCTCTCGATGAACGCTCGTGCCGCCTCTTCGCTCATGGCCCCGTCCTCCGTAGCTCGACATGGTTGCGTCCCTCACGGCCGGCACAACAACCGGCCGCTGACATGCTACCCCGATGACTCATCAGCTACCAGTCGCGGGAGTGGAACATCCATCCATGGCGTAGCCACGTCGTCACTCGTCCCGGCGCCGCACGGCGCCGCGGCCACGCTGATGTCTTCTTGCAGAAGTAAGCCATACGTGATAGCCTTGACGAGTAAGCTCTCCACCCCGTCAAGGAGGTTGCATGGCCTACACCTCCACAGTGATCGTTCTCAGCGCCGAGGAGAGAAGCGCCCTGGAGAAGAGCGTGCGCGGCGAAAAGACCGAGCAGCGGCTGGCCTTCCGCAGCCGCATCATCCTGCTGGCCGCTGACGGCATGGGTACGTGCGCCATCGCCGCGCGGCTGCAGACCCACCCCGCTACGGTCAGCAAGTGGCGCGTACGCTTCGCGCGGGTGGGCCTTGAAGGTCTCACCGACGCGCCCCGCAGCGGCGCTCCCGCCACGTATACCAAAGAGACCGAGCGGCGCATCCTCGCCAAGCTCGACGAGGAGGTTCCCCGAGGCGAGACGGTGTGGACCGCGCGGCTCCTCGCGAAGGCGCTCGGCGACGTCTCCGAGGACCACATCTGGCGGGTCTTCCGCAAACACGGCACCCACCTGCGGCGGCGCCGCGGCTGACGCCTGAGCAGCGACCCCGCGCTCGCCGCCCAGGCGGCCGACATCGTCGGCCTCCACCTGGCGCCCCCCGAGAACGCGCTCGTCATCAGCGTCGACGCGAAGCCGCGGGTCCAGGCGCTGGAGCGCGCCCAGGGCTACCTGCGCTTCCGCGACGGGCAGACGTTCAGGGGCTTCAGCGAGAGGTACAAGCGGCACGGCGCGACGACCCTCTTCGCCGCTCTCGAGGTGGCTACCGGCCTCGTGACCACGGGCCACTACAAGCGCCGCCGCCGCATCGAGCTCCTCGACTTCATGAACAAGCTGGTCCGCCAGTATCCTCCGGACCAGGAGATCCACGTGATCCTCGACAACCTCAGCACGCACTCGAAGAAAGGCGGCGCCTGGCTGGCCCGCCGCCCGGGCGTGCACTTCCACTCCACGCCGACGAACGCCCGCTGGCTGAACCAGATCGAGGTGTGGTCCAGCATCCTCACGGTGAGGGTCTTGCGAGGCGCCAGCTTCACCTCGACGAAGGAGTTGCGGGGCGCCATCGACTGCTTCGCCGAAGCCTGGTGCGAGGACTGCAGCCCGTTCGCCTGGACGAAGGAGAGGGTCCACCAGGTGACCCTCAAGCAATGTTATGCTGATTTATGCAACTGAGTATTAGTGCTTCACGGCCGTCAGCAACCGCTGCACTTGCCCAGGCATCTCGTGCACAGCGAAGTCCCGCAGCCCGGCTGCCTCGCACCAGCGGCGGTAGTCTCCCTCGCCGTAGACGTCACCGCCGCTCGTCGCGACGAGCATGTTCACGGCGAACAGCGACGACGGCA
>Ga0247840_10005236_pt1 | contig 19699 bp, 32 predicted proteins | sample LaCruzMarch2015__FD_192404 | JGI IMG/M metagenome (GOLD analysis project Ga0247840, IMG submission 192404) | Freshwater microbial communities from meromictic Lake La Cruz, Castile-La Mancha, Spain - LaCruzMarch2015_17m | ecosystem: Environmental > Aquatic > Freshwater > Lake | place: Spain... | reverse complement strand
TTTCTACTTTAAAATACATTGGACATCTACCATTTTTACATACTAATCCTTCATGTCTCTTTTGTAATACTAAATCACATAATGGACATCTTGCTCTATCAACCATTTTTTTTCTCCTCCACTTTATTTCCCAACTTATCAACTTCAATTAACAAATGACTTTCATATTCTCCACATCTACATCTCAACATCTGCTCACTATCTAAAGTATCATACTTTCTATGACATGATAAACAATGCCAGTATCTCATTGTTTCCTTGCCTCCACAACAAACTCATAGGAATAAACAGTCTTCCCATCTTTAATTTCATTTAGAATAAAACTTTTATCATCCGCAGAAATAACTTCTCCAGATTTAATGATAATGTGATTTACATTTGGGTATTTAAAAAATACTTTTATCACTTCGCCCACTTTAATTATTTCTCGCATCACTTCCATCTCGTATATAAAACATTGGAGTTTAAATACTTTTGCTATATCATGATGATACATTTGTAATTCCTTTCAAGTTACTAACTCACATGCTGTATTGTTAAGTTAAAGGGTGCTGGATTGGGTAAAAAAAATAAGTTAAACTAATTGTCTTCTAATTGAGATTAAAGTATCTGCTATTTCTTCGCCTTTTTTGGTTAGTTTTACTCCTTTTGTTCTGCCGTTCATATCTATAAATTCAATAAGTTTAAGCTTCTCAAATAAAGTAAGAAGTTGATTAACCCTTGCATAGCCAACTTGAATAATTTTAGATAGCTTCATAGCGTATCTTTCATTAAGTCTTGATGTTCTTATGGCTATTAATAGTTCTGTTCCTTTGAAGAAAAATACTTTGCTTATTTCTTTATCTATCATATTTCTACATATTTAGAGTAGATTAAACCCTTTATGTAGCTTTCTATAAAATCCCAATCAATCTTTCCATTTTTGAAAGGTAACTTGATTATTGTATCTCTTATTCTATCTTGATTAAACTTTCTACCATAAGAATATCTATATTGCTCTTTGTTTATTATTGTAGTCAAAAACATAGCCCTAAAGACATTTAAATCAAATTTAGGTATTAATTTTTCTGTATGGTCGGAAGCAGTAAAATTTAAAGGTTGATATGAGCAATAACCTAAAACAGCACTATCAATAACTAATATATTGCCTTCGTCTGTAAATTTGTCATACCACCCCCTTACGCCGTTATTTGTGGCTTGTGTAGTGACATAAGGATATTTTAGTTCTCCTGTTTTATGGTTATCATCAAGAATTTTTATATCTGTGGTTTTAGAGCCACCGACTTCAAATAATCCATCAGGGTTATTATCTTTATCATAACCCAATTTTACTTCTTTCCACTTGCTAAAATCTAAATCTAATTTATTGCTATTATTACTTTCTTTAGAAACCTTGCCTATTAATTGATTGTAATAAAGGAAAGTAGAGTATTCCCTTAAAGTATCTTCAAAATCTTTATCTTTCAAACTCTCAAAATTAGTATTAATATATGGCTCAACTAACCATTCGTCATTACCCGTAACGTGTCTAAAAATTGAAAAGCCATCTATTTCTTTTTTCCCAAAATAACTATCTAACCAAAATTGTTTTATTTTATCTTGATATAGGTGTCTATAATCTATTCTGCCGTAAGGTCTTACTTTTATAAATCCGTCTTCTTTCCAATAGCCAAACCAAGTTTTATTACTTTCAGAATGGGGTTTATGTGCTTCAAAAACCATAACGCAAGTTACAGCACTCTTTTCACTATCGTCAAATAATTTATCAGGCATACTCATAACAGCTTTAAGAGTATGAAATTTTAGTATTCTATCTTTAACATTCTCATTACCTTGTTTTGTATTCATAGCACAAGATTGAGGTAGAATAGCTATGCAAGTAGAATGTGGCTCTAAATAAGTTAAAGCATTCCAAACAAATTCTAATTCTTTATGTCCGTTCTCTTTTGAGTAAGGTGGATTAAGAAAAGCTATTGTTGGCTTGAATTTTTTAATATCTTCTTCAGGCATTTGAAAACAATCTTGTTGAAAAATATTACTTTTTCCATCACCTCTTAACATCATATTTGAACAGGCAAGACAGAACATTTTAGGGTTATCTTCTATTCCTATTAATTGTTTTGTATGTATGTCTTTAATTTTCTTTTTATCTTCTTTGGCTAAATCTTCCATTTTTTTCATAGAACTTATTAAAAAACCACCTGTTCCACAGCAATTATCAACAACTACGCTATCCTTATCCACTTCTGCAAGAGCAACAAATAACTCTCTAATATGCTGAGGAGTTAAGACAATTCCTAAGCCACCATCCCCATTTGCATACCTTAAAAATTCATTATAGAATATTCCAATAACATCATATTGCTTATAGTCTTGTATGAATGGTCTTACTTTCCCCTCTATCTCTTTTATCAAGTCTTTTAAGTGAGTATTAGGAGAGCCATCTTTATTAGTTTCATTTATGATTTTTGTGTTAGTCTTCATAAAACCATAAGTCTGAACTATTGTGCTTTGCTTAACTCCTTTTATATTATCTCTTTCTAATCTCTCTTTTATTGTAGTTATAATTAAATCGGCTATCTCTAAGGGTTTCTTTTTAGTTGGATATGCTAAACAAAAACCATTATCTTCAAGAGCCAAAAGAATACCACTAACAATAAGAGGTTTAAGATTGTCTTCAAATTCAAAATTATCTCTTAAATTTTGATTAAGAACTCTTGAGTATTCCATCAATCTATGAAAATCAAACTTTTCTTTTATTGTATCTTTTTTTAATATATCAATATAACTTTCAAAATCATAAAGCTTTTTTATGTTTAAATCTCTTGCTGTTTTCTCTCCCTTAATTTGTAAGTATGTATCAATTAATAATTCTGCCTGTGTTTCTCCAGAAGCACCAATAGAAATAACATCAAAATCCTTAGATAGATAAGAAGAATACAATAAAGCACCATCAACAGCAAATTCAGAATACTTATCTAAAGTCTTACTCTTATGTTTTTTTAAATCGGCTTTACATTCAATAACTATTAATAATTCTCTATTTGGAAAACTAATAACAAATTCAGGGTATCCTGTTCCAATTCCTCTTTTAGAAGCTGTTTTTAATAATTTATTTATTTGAGGATTATCAGATTGTTTTGGCTCTATAATAACAAAATTCTTTTCGTCTTTCTCAAAATCTTCTTTAAACTTTTCTAAAATTCTTCTAACTACTATTTCGGTTTTTGCTTCATTAACCATTTTAACTTTCCTTAATATACTAACTGAAAACGTCTTCTTAAACCTTTGTATAGGAATGCTATTCCTTTTTAATGATAACACTTTATTTTTCATATCGCACCTTTACTCAACTGAATAAGCTCTAACCACTTATTCTTATCATTTAATTTTAAATCAGTAGCTAATTCATAAGGACAGCATTTTATAGCTTGTTGTTTATTTATAAAATTATAATAAACTTCAAAACCTTTTAAGATAGCATTAGCAGAACTTATTGAGCCGTGAAATCCTCGCATAGTTTTTGTTCTTGCTCTGATATTATTATGTAATCTCTCTATTGGATGATTAAAGTTTCCTTCGTCTTTTATACAGATATTTCTATTATGAAATACATTAAACTTCTGTTCTTTAAGAGAATAGCCAAATACTTTCTTTATTGTATTTTCATAAGCATTCCAGCCGTCAGTAGTCATTACTTTAACTTGTTCGCCTGTTCTTTCTTTTATTCTTGTCATTACTGCTCTAATATCTCTTGAACTTCTTGTTTTCATATATTCAGCAGAAATCATAAATCTTGTTTCAGTATCTACGCTATCAATAAAGAAGTTCTTTTCTGCACCCAATTTAGCTTTATGTGATTTTCTTCTGTGATATTCTATTTCGTCTGTTTGTGCTTCTTGCCCTACTCTTAATTTTAACTTGTTTGTAAACTTGCTTTAGATAAAGTAAAACCTGCCTCAGTTACTGCAGCATGAGTTTCATTAACAACTGCGCCAGCAGTATTTGGAGTTTGTAAACTTGTTCCAATATTAGCTGCGATAAAAATTCCAATAACTAAAGTTAAACCAATTACTATTATAGAATTAATAATTACTGTCATCTTAGCTGTTTCATTGTTAACCATTAATTATTCAATAGAATAATAGTATTTAAACTTCGTTTACACTATCCTGTGGATTATTTATTTCCTCAACGTTATAACCCTTTGGAGCTCTTACTAAAGGAACTGGCTCAGAAGTTTTCTCCGCCATATCTGCATCCCACATTTCTTTAATTGTTGTTCTTCCAATGTTAGAAATATCTGCTAGTTCTTTAAATGTTAACTGAGGATATTTCTCTTTCAACCATTTCATTAATTCTTTTGTTGCGTTTTTCCACTTAGCAGTTTGCTTGGATATTCCAGCTCCTTCATCACTCTCCTTATCTTTTAATTCCTTCTTAGCATTATCAATCTTATATTTCATATAGACATCCCATATTCTAGGACATACATCTTTCAATGAAGGAAACTCAAAGTTACCTGCATAGTTCTTAGTTTTCTTTTCAGCTCTCAATAATTGATAAGGACCTCTCGCAACTATTGGAGTATGTCTTAATTCATATTGAACTGTTTTATCATTCTCATCTAGATGCCAGGGGTCAATAGTATATCTATTTGGGTCCTTCATGGAGATGATGGCTTTCCCTCTGTCATAGACATGAAGTATCATCCTAATTCTATCATTTCTAAATATGCTATTCAACTCCCTAAAATTTGGAAAGCAAATAAAGAAAGACTTATTTTGATACCTCTCTGTATCGGATAGCTGAACTAACATGAACTGGGTTTTCTGCATCCAGTTTTGCTTATGTAAATTCTTGCTACCCTCATCTATGACAAAGGGAGAATACTGCCCTAATGAATTGAACTTTGTTTTTACTTCCTTAAAGTCATCCAAAAAACTCATGTTCCTATTGAAATCAAAATCAACTGTCTGCTGAACCCAGGGCTTAGGTAGAGGAGATGTTCTAGGTTTTACTCTTACTATCTTTCCAGTCTTTTCATTCTTCCAGATACCAGCATATCTTACTTGTAGTAATGTTAACAATAAAGTTAAATTACTTTTTCCTTTTCCTCTTTCCCCAGTAACGTTAATATATAAATCATAATCTTCTTTTAATCTTTTAATAATTAGATTAGCAATCCAGATAACATTTTGTTTTGGATAACCTAAATTAGCATAATAGTTTTCTAAATTAGTAATTAACTCTGTCATTTCCTCAACGCTGATTTTACTTTCATGTTCTTCCATTATGCTCCTATGTTTGTTTTATTTGGTTTAAGCCAGAGAACTAATAAATAAATACCTGTGGCTAGTAATATAACTACTCCCATCTTTATTAAATATATTTGATAGTAATTCATTTTAACTTATGAACGCTGTTTCAATAGCTTTTTCTAATTCTAAATTATCTGCTATCTTAATTCCTAATCCTCTTATCTGCGCAATGATTAAAACAATTCTATAGTACTCATCTAAACTATCAATTAATTCTACTGGTATTTTTTTATTGTGAACTACTGCTCGTTGATTATTATATTTTATAATTTCACTTCTTAATTCCCCATATCTTTTAATCATAATTTTCCAATGCTTGTCTGGAATAATTCCTATTGAATGTAACATTGCTTTTTGTTGAATTAAATAAGCCTCAAGATATTGTGGAGAATTTTTATCATTAATTCTAACTAACGAACCCAACCTAGAAATCTCCATTCTTATAGTCGCTATCTCTGAAAATATCCAGCTCCATAAATCATACTGAGAAGTCATGCTTGTATCTAACTTCATGAACCCATCCTCTCCAGCTCTTCCTCTTTCGTTCACAGCTTGGTTAAGTCTATTCTCGCTGAGGTTCTTAGCTTTGTGTGCAGAAGAATAATCCATGCTAGGCTAATGCCTTGTGGGTTTATATAGTTTGCTATAACATAAAGATATATTTATAAATTATTGATTGTTAGATATTCTATGTACAGAGCAAAAGACTATCCTTTAGAGAAAGGTAAACATCAACATAAACTAATATGGATAAAACATAATGGACCAATTCCATTAGGTTATTGTATCCATCATATTAATGGAGATAAGAAGGATAATAGAATAGATAATTTAGAATGTTTGTCTAGGAAAGAACATGGGTTAAGACATCATCTACCAAACAGAAAAAGAATAGTTTTTCCCTCGGGAGCAGTAAAAGTAATTCGTTTAGCCGAATAACTCTATCTTAATTTAATATAATGTTCCAGAGTAAGGTTTATAAAGTCCTTTAACCACCTACTATCGGACAAATTACTATTTGTCCACCACATTCCCCATTTTGTGGAACTCAAAAGATATGGAAAAAAATAATTTTAAAAGCTATAGAAGAATAGGTATCAAGCCAGAACCATTGGGTCCATGGGAAAGGTATATGGAAGATAAGGCTGAGAGGATACCATCTATAGAAGAACTAAAGCAAAGGTTTAGGAATGCTTTAGAAGAAGGAAAAAGAAAAGATGATTACATGAATGCTTTAGGAACTATTGCTTTAGCATCAGTCCTATATATAACTGGGGCAAGGATATCTGAGGTAGTAAAACCAAGAAGACATATTAGAAGAAAGCATACTAATCAAGATGGAACAGAAAAGGTATACGACTATAATTATGAGCCAGAGGCTTTCCAGATTAAAGACTTATATCTCTCTCCGCCAGATGAAGAGTTGAAACCTGGAGAACAACAATACATGAGATTTAGAATAAAGGTTAGAAAATCTAGAGATGAAATTTTATTTAGAGAGGCATCCATAAAATATGGAGAAGGTTCAGATACGGATATTTACCATTTCTTTTTAGAGATGATAGAAAAATATTTTGAAGAGTTTGCTATAGATACAGAAAGAGATGCTGAAAAAATATTATTTAATACTGGAGTAGATAAAGCTAGAAAGAGTTTAGTTAAATATTTAGGTTATTCTCCTCATACTTATAGAGACTTAAGAGCCTCTCACTTAATGTCCTATTCACACTTTACATCAGCAGAACTACAGAGGTTCTTTGCATGGAAGAATGCAAATATGCCATTGCGTTATGCTCAAGCAAATTTTTCAGATTGTGAAGTAAAGTTATAAAAAGATACATTTAAATACCCCATATACCATACTATAATAACATGAAGTGCCAAATAGAAATTCCAGAGGAATTAAACAAGAAGATTAAGCAATTTATGCTTGATAGAAATTATGATATTAAATCTAATGCTATTATAGACATAGTACAAGATTACTTTAAAAAATGAAAAATCAAATACATTGGTTCGTTCCATCAGCAGTATTACTTATAGACATAGGTATTGAAATGGGCATGCAATTTAAGTGTCATATTTATGGCGTTGGAGTAATAGCAATGTTAGCTCTTATCTTCGCAATGCAGGTAATTAACTTTAACAATCAACATGGCACAGAAAATTCTACTACAACTAGGAAAAGAGGCTAAGCCCCATATCTATATCCATGAAATAAGAGCTTTGATGGATGGCGATAATTATTTATCTCCCCAATTAAAACAGATGTTATTAACTTTAAGAAAGGCTAGAGCTCCATACTTAAGATTAGCTGGATTAAAAGAGATAGTTATTTATCCAGAGAAGTCTATGCATTTTGAAAGAGTAATCAAACCAGAGTTAACCGCATGGTTTAGAATAGATTGGAGTATTGAAGAGCAGATTAAATATGCGCAGGACCCAGCAGCTTTCCTAGGTAATGTATTTTCTAACTATAGAAAGATGGGTTATGTCGTTGGTATTCCAGAAAACTTTCCTTTAGATAAAGCAGAGGAACTAAATAAAGTTACAACTCCAAAGGAGAAAAAGAAGTTATGGTAAGTTTACTAATTAAGATAGCAGCCTGGAGTAAAATTATAAGAAATACATTTATTAATTTTTTAATCATTTTAACAATAATCTCCGCAATATACTTTTGGTTAGTTATTGCAGCATCCACAACAGAATTAAGTGGATTAGGAATAATTTATCTTTTTGCATTTAGTTGGTCAGTTGGAATTGTCTTCTTAAGTGGAGTTGTCTATTATATTTTTAATTGGTTAAACATAACTAAATTTAAAAAAGAGATGAGAAAGGTAAAAATCAATGTCAAAAATAAGTAATTATTTTAGAAATTTAAAAAACATTAAGACTAACTTTAATAAAGTAAAGTCTAATCCTTATACAGCTGTGGCTTTTGAATATAAGGCTTATAAAATGGTAGTTTGGATTATTGGATTTATGATTGTTGCGCAGTTGAGCTGGTCCATCTACGATATCATACTTACTGGAAATGGTAAGCCCATGTCTATGATTAGCGGAGCTTTCACTCTGCTAGTCATGGTCATCTTATGCTGGAAATTATATCAATTCGTTAAGCAGAAAAAACAGATAATGGATGATTACCTTGCTAATCCAGTTAAGATAGATAATATTCCAGAGGAGAAAAAACTAGATGTTAGAAAAGAAGTTGATGAGTTCCTAGCTAAATTTGATGAAGATGGAAGACTAAAGGAGAGAAGAAAATGAATTATACATGTAACTGGTGTGGAAAGGAATATGAATTCACTCCTGAAATCCATTGGGGAGAAGGAAAAAAATCTAATGGCTCAAACATGAATAAATGTCCTTTTTGTTTACAATTAAATAGAACCTGGAGAACAGAGATGACTGGAAATGTTACAGGAAGAAAACATATTAATATAAGAGATGAAAGAAAAGGAGGTAACAAATAATGGGAATATTTACAAAGAAACCAACAGTTCCTGGAATAAATTCTCCAGTTAAACCAATAGTTCAACCAAAGGTAGCTCCTAAACCAGCTCCAGAGGCTCAATTAACCGAAGTTGGAGAGGAAGTAGAGGAGTATCAAGAAGAACAAGCCCCTACAGAGGCAATAGAGGAAGAAAAAGAAGAGGCTATGGATGAAACTATGGCGGATAATGGACAATTTGAAGAAGAACCGCAACCAGCAGTTAATGTTGATGGCGCTTTAGCTCCAGTTTCAGTTGGAAGAGATGAACTAATCGCTTTTGCTCAAGAAATGGATGCAAGAATACAAAAGATAGAAAGTTTTATCTTTAGGAGACTATAAGATGGTAGAAGTAACTAATGATGAAGATTTGCTTAGTCCTGCTAATAAGGAAAAGTTTAGAAGAAGACTATCTATAGCATCCAGAATAATTGCCATTGGATTAATTTGCGCAATTCTATGGATTGGCTGGATACAAATATCCTATGCTAATGAGATAAGACAGATTAATGGAAAATATGGCTCTCTATCCAGTTGTTACCTTTGCGGTAAAGAACAGTTTAGAAGTTGTACTTGTAATTATGAATATGATTTGGTCCAAAGAAATACTAATCTATCAGTAATATCTGAAATGATTGCTTTAGGTAATGTTCAAGTTTGTCCATATAAAGAAGATAAGGTTCTGTTAGGAATTAGGGACTTATCACCATTTTTTCCTCTTCTGTTAAGCTTGGGACTTTTTGAGGAGTTGTTTGTTTAATTGAATTTAATAAAAGTGTTTGCCATCTATTCCCTTCTGTCTTAATTCCACATCTTTCAGCAGGAGTAAGTTTATCTTTCTCGCATACTTTAATGAAATTGTGAAATACTTTAAATCCATCTGCATAATCTTGAACTTCTGTAACTCCTCGCCTTACTTTCTGACATTCTTTCATGTGGCTATGTAGATTTTCAATAGCGTTATTATTCACTTGTTTTCTATGTCCTTTTATTGAAGTAAATTTAACCTTTCTTTCATTACCCCAATTTCTAAATGTTTTCAAACAGCCGTTTTCATATCCTTTGTAGCCATCTACTATTATCTGATTAGGCATTTTTACATTAACTTTGTATGCTTCTGTAAAAACTTTCTGTGCGTCTTCTGATTTTCTGCTTCTTCCTGAATTGATAGAAGCAAGTAAAAATTTAGTTTTGTTATCCATAACATTCCAAAGATAATCAAAGTTTCCATTAGGATTATCTTTTTTCATTCCTCTTTTAGATAAAACCAAAGTTTCGTCTGCATTCCAAACACCAGAAGTTTTAGGAGTTAAGGTTTTAGAGTATTTTTCCATTATCTTGCTAAACTTTAATATCCAGCTTCTAATTGAAACATGGGAAATATTTAATCCATAAAATTGTTTAAATTGGTCGCTTATATCTCTGTAAGATAAGCCCTTGTAATAGCAATCCATAGCCAGACAAACAAACTTTTCATTACCTTTAATGTATTTTATTGGTTCTAAAACAAACCGCTTCTTACAATCCTTACAGCTAAATCTTTGCTTCTCGCTTGTTTTATCGTGTCTTACTCCTCTCTTAATTAACTTTAATGAATTGCAATAAGGACAGCAGTTTTCAGTTGGTTTATCTAAGATTAAACTTAATTCTTGCTTTATGGGGGTTGCTTCTATTTCATAGGCATTTTTTAGCTTTTCAAATAAGAGTATAGCTTTAATGTGTTTGCAGTATAATCCTTGTCCTTTACATCTTAACTCAAAATCCTTGCAGTTGCAGGAATAACTATCAAAATGAGTTACTTGATATTTTTTAGTGCTATCAAATTGAGAAGGCACATAATAAGTATTCTCGTCAAACTTTACAGGGTCGCCATTCTGTAAGATTAACTTTGCTCGTTCTTCTCGGTTCTCGCCGAATTGTTTAATGTTTTGTGTTTCGTTTATCATTTTATATATTAGCTATTCACTAATTATATTAGTATATGGCTATTTATAAACCTTTCGGTTTTAAAAAATAAAGGTAAGTTACTAATAAGTGGTAAAGTAAATTACCAATATTTATAAAGGTAAGTTACCATACTAAACAAAGGTAAGTTACAAAAATGACCTCACAAAAACCAAATCAAGTATCTTTCACGCTTGGAGAAGATAATATTAATCTTCTTGAAGAGGCATATAAAATTGAAGAGACATATAAAAATTATGGTTGTAAATCAAGGTCAGATTTATTAAGAAAAATTATAGATGATTGGATTTTTGCAAATAAACCACTTATTTTACTTTTAAGAAAAAATGGAAAATGAATTAAGATTAATGCTAGGTTGGTTTGAAGAAAAACTTGATAAAGCAGAAGAAGAATATAAAGAGAATCATAAAGAAGATTTTAATATTAAGAAAATGAAAGCAAGTATTAATAGAAAATTAGAGTTTGAAAGGAAAACATTAATCAAAGTAAATATTTTGCCTTCTGCTTTAATTCTAAAAAATACCGAAAGGTTTAAATACTAATTATGTTTGCTATTTACTAATATGGTTAATCCAATTCCAAAATGGGTGTGGAAGCGTTATGCTGTAATCTGGCAAAAGTTTAAAGATAAACCCTTTACTTTTGAGCAGGCACAGAAAGAACTAAAACATTTAGATAGAAATTTAATCAGTGTTATGTTTAACGAATTAAAAAATGCTGGGTGGATTGCTGTTAATCTCGGAGAGGGAGACAGCAGAAAAAGAGTTTATAATTTATTAAATCCTTTGGAAATAGTAGAGAGTGCAAAAAATGATGTTAAAAAAAATTAAAACAGAGCATACGGATGAAAAAACAGGTCTGGTTGTAAAAAGAATTACAACATCAGAATGGGAAACCTTTAATAGAAAAGTTGCTATTAATAACTCCCTATTCAGTTGTGAGCAAAAAAGATTAATCTACAATAAACCCCTATTGAATATCCCATTTCAAATACATCATATTCCCTTTAAGAAAAAGAGACAAGCATGGGATTTTGAAGGTTTTGATATGAGTAAATCTCACGCAATAAAACAAAAAAGATTATATTTTGCTTTTCAACAGCGAAGTGAAAAGCAGTGGGATACTTTAACTTTTACAGAAGCAGAGGGGGATTTTCAGGACTTAGCAACAAGAGGTTTAACTTTTGTTCCTTATTCTATTCCTAAAGATAGCACTCTTGAAACATGGAAAGAGAGAAGAAAAGACGCAATATTAATCTTAAATCAAAGTCAAATATTAGTTCCTATTTTTTGTTCTAAACATGATAGGGAATTTTTTGAGGATATTTTTAATTATGAATTTGAAAACTCTAAACTTATAGGAGTTCAGTGTTATAATATTAATGATAATGATACTTTTGTTAATCTTATGAAAATAAAATTAAGAAATATGAAATTACAAAAAGGAGATGAAGCACCCCTACTTTTTGGATTAAGTTATAGTAAAGTCCAAAAGAGTTTATCAAATGTTTCGGGTTGCTTTGCTTATTCTTGTTTTGGTTTTGATGTCTTATCCCATAGACAGGTATTTTTAGAAAATATGCCTACAGAAGTAGTAAAGAATATTTTAAGCAAACGAATAGAGGAAATTATGAGATATGACAGAGTTTTAGGGGGTTATAATCTTTCAGCAGAGCAGGAATTTTATGATGGAATTAATATTACACAAGCATTTCTTGAAAATGTAGCAGTTGCAGAAGGATTAACACCTTATCAAGCAATTCAGTGGGCTAATTTTAATGAACAACAAAATGATTTTGATGTCTTAAATAATTATGTTCTTGAAACAGCAGAAGAGAATAAAAAAGATTCAGCTTTAAAATTTATAGAAAGCCAAAAAGAAAGATGGGCAGTATTCTGGAAAACTAAAATGCCACAACAGGTATAAATCTTCATAATGATAAAATGGTAGAAAAATCTCTTAACAAAAATCTGCATAAAGCAAATGTATCAAAAAATGACGATTTTTATACACAATTAACCGATATTGAGAAAGAGTTAGGATATTATAAAGAACATTTTAAAGATAAGATTGTTTTTTGTAATTGTGATGACCCAGAGTATAGCAATTTTTGGAATTACTTTTCTTTAAATTTTGAATTTCTTGGATTAAAAAAGTTAATAGCAACACATTTTGAGACCAAAAAACCTTCTTATAAGTTAGAACTTGTAAGAGATATAAATAAAGATGGGATAATAAATAAACTTGATACTATAAAAACTAAACTGAAACAAAATGGAGATTTTAGAAGTCCTGAATGTATAGAAATTCTTAAAGAGGCAGACATAGTGGTAACAAATCCTCCCTTTTCTTTGTTTAGAGAATATGTAGCTCAATTAGTGGAATATAATAAGAAGTTTTTAATTATAGGAAATCAAAATGCACTTACAAATAAAGATGTTTTTGAGTTAATTAAAGAAAATAAGATTTGGCTTGGTATTGATAATGGTGGAACAAAATGGTTTAAAGTCCCTGCCCATTATGATATTACAACAGAAACAAGAAAGAAAATAGAAGATGGACAAAAGTATTTTAGTATGGGAACGATTGTCTGGCTAACCAATTTAGATAATAAGAAAAGACATGAAAAACTACTTCTCTATAAGAAATATGCTCCTCAGGAATATCCAAATTATAAGAATTATAAGGCGATAAATGTAGATAAGGTTAGTGATATTCCTATGGATTATAAAGGGATAATGGGCGTTCCACTAACATTTTTAGATAAATATAATCCAGAACAATTTGAAATAATAGGGCAAACTCATAGTGGAGATAAATCTCCAGAAGTAGAATCAATAAGGAAAGACCAACAGCATAGGCATAGAGGCATTGTTGAAGGAGAGAATAAAGAGAAATATGTTCGTATTCTAATAAGGAATAAAAAAGTTTAAATAATAGGTTCTGGGTATTATTCTATGAAAATAGAGCTTAAACAAATTCCTATAAAAGAGGTAGTAAAAGAATACAAGAATGATGATGAAGAAGGAGTTGTAGGATATAATGGAAAGTTAAACATTCGTCCAAAATATCAAAGAGAATTTGTATATAAAGATAAACAAAGAGATGCAGTTATTGAAACAATAAATAGAAATTTTCCATTAAATGTTATGTATTGGGTTAAAAACGAAGATGGAAGTTTTGAAGTAATGGACGGACAACAAAGAACAATAAGTTTCTGTGAGTATATTGCTGGAAAATTTGCATTAGACTTTAAATATTTTCATAATCTTACTGATGATGAAAAAGATAAGATTCTAAATTATAAGTTAATGATTTATTTTTGCGAAGGAACTGACAAGGAAAAATTAGATTGGTTTAAAATAATCAACATAGCAGGAGAAGAATTAACCGAACAAGAATTAAGAAATGCTATTTATACTGGGACATGGCTAACTGATGCAAAGAGACATTTTAGCAAAACTAATTGTCCTGCGTATAATCTTGCCAAGGATTATATTAAGGGAGTTTTAAATCGTCAAGATTATTTAGAAACTGCAATTAGTTGGATTAGTAATGGTAAGATAGAAGATTATATGGCAAAACATCAGCAGAAGCCAAACGCAAATGAATTATGGTTATACTTTCAAGGTGTTATAAGTTGGATAAAGACAATATTTCCAAAATACTATAAAGAAATGAAGGGGGTAGATTTTGGAGTTTTATATAACAAATTAAAAAACGAGGAATTTGACTCTAAGAAGTTAGATAAAGAAGTATCTAAATTAATGCAAGATGATGAAGTTGGAAAGAAATCGGGTATTTTTCCTTATGTTTTAACAAAAGATGAAAGGTATCTTAATCTTCGTGCTTTTACAGATAATCAAAAAAGAGAAGCATATGAGAGACAAAAAGGTATCTGCCCTAAATGTAAAAAGCATTTTGAAATAGAAGAGATGGAAGGCGACCATTTAGACCCTTGGCATAGTGGTGGAAAAACAACTGCTGAAAATTGTCAAATGTTATGCAAAGAAGATAACAGAAGAAAATCTGGAAAATAAAACTAATAAGTCCCGAACTTAACACCCAAACCCAAGTCCCGACATCTTAACAAAACCAGAAGATAAGAATAAAATGAATGAACTTAACCTTTCTAGTTTCTTAAAATAAATCTGGCAAGGCACTCTTTTTCTTAAAGAAACCTATTGTTTCCTTTGGTCTATAAGTACCTGGAGGTAATGGTTTAAATCCAGAAGTAAAAGCTCCTTTGTTTAGCTCTCTCTTTGGCATTGTTCTATCCAAACTCTCTGAGAACCCTCTTGAGTATCTCTGAGCAGCAGTTATACCCTGTCTAGGAGCATTTGCGCCCTTCAATTCTCTCATTTCTTTTTGCATCTGTAATCTTTCAAGCTCAGCCCTTAATTGTGCGTTAGATTTAGGTTTCTCCTGTTCTAAAAAGAAAGCTCCAAATTCTCCAATCTCTTTTTTAGTAGTACGATAGACGTCTTTGGCAATAGGTTTTACTACCTTGTATGCTTTACTAATATGTTTCTTAACCTGTTTGTACTTCATAATTTTATTAATCCTGGTCTATTTTTAGCCTTTTGAACCTTTTTCCAATACCTATAATGTCTCATTTCATCTCTAGACATTCTTTCTAAAGTTGGGTCATGCCATTTCTTACCCATTTTCATGTACATTTTGGATGCTCCACTTTCATCTGCTAGCATTCCTCCTAATACATTTCTCTTTATGTTGATTGTCTTTCTTATCATAATTTAACTAAAAACTAATTTAGTAAACGTTTGAATTTCCAGCTGCTTGTCCTAATCCTTCTGATAACATTCCAAGAACGATTACGGAGAAACCAACTACAACTAATATTGTTATCCATGCTGAACCACCACTTAAGGCTGTAACTAATGTATTAGCTGCGTTTTGTGCTGAAGAACCTGCATCCATAGCTGCGGAAATTGTAGCGGAAACATAGATACCGATAACTAATGTAATTCCAACTATTACTATTCCTACAATGAATGCTTGCATATCTGCCATTTTTGTCTTTGTACTCCTTTCAATTATTAAAGTATGAATTCTCTCAAGAAATAAAGAGAAAAAAAATAAAAAGGGGAGTTTACCCCCAACTAGTGCTTAGTTTACTATTTCTAGTAAACGTTTGCGCCAGTTCCAGCTGCTCTTCCTAATCCTTCGGATAACATTCCTAGAACGATAACTGAAAATCCTACAACTACTAGAATAGTAATCCAAGCGGAACCTCCACTCAATGCAGTAACTAATGTATTAGCTGCGTTTTGTGCGGATGAGCCTGCTGTCATTGCTGCTGATATTGTAGCGGATACGTATATACCAATTACTAGTGTTATACCTACGATAACAATACCAACGATGAATGCCTGCATGTCTGCCATTTTTTATTTTATACTCCTTTCAATTACCGAGTAAGAACTCGGTGTTTAAATCATGAAGAAAAAATACTATATAAAGTTCCTTGACAGAAGTATGTGGTTAGACACCATATACCATTAAAGATATTTTTTTAGAATATCAGCCATAACTTCTTTCTGTCTTCTTCTATCCCAATATGGAGAATTACATTTTGGACAAAATTTTGGTTTTCTTCCTGTTCTAGGTATCCATCTATGAAGACATCTTTTACACTCTAATGCATTTACTTTTAATTTTATTAATTCCATTTTATTGTCTGTTATCTAATACTGCCCAGGCGGTAAATCCAGCAGTCATAATTGCTAGTAAGAAAATCCAATAGTCTCCTACCGCCGTTACAGTAGTTAATACCCATGCTAATATTAAAGTTACAAAACTAGCAAATGCCATTATTCCTGGCATTTTCCATTCTGATTTAGATAAAACAAAAGTTGCAGCTATCCATACAAATGCTAAAAATAAAGTTGAAAACCATCCATCTACAAGTAGATTAGAATAGTTAACTAATCCTTCTAATCCAGTTCCATAGCTTAAATTATAGTAAGGTTCCATTTTATGCCTCCTCCGCATCTTGTCTTAAGACTTTGATGTATCTAGCAGCGATATAAACTGAGATTATAAATGTACCTAACCAGAATACTACTGCAAAACCAGGATATTCTGTTTGGATTACGCTAATTATTCCTTCTATAATTGGAAGTGCACTTAATAATCCAAATATTGCATTGAAACCAAATCCAACTAAACTATAGAAACCTTTCCATGCAGCATCAATAAATGAACTAAATGAACTAACAGTAAAACCATTCTTAATTGAATTTAAACCACTATCTTGTCCAGTAATATTTTGATAAGCAGACATAATTCCACTATCTGCAGTAATATTATTTTGATAAAGAATATCATTATAAGCATTCAAACTTAAAGTAACTATTGCTACAAATACTCCCAAACTCATTAATATCCATGTTAAGCTTGGACCAGCTCCTTTATTGTTCATCATTGTCTTCTCCTAGCTGCCGAGATAGCTATAATAATGATTATGCTAATTACTGCATAGATAAATGTTTCAGTTACATTTAGTAAACCTATTTTCCAACAAGCAATAACTCCAACCACAGTTAACATCATTGCGAAAGGTAAAGAACCAGCTGCAACTCCAACCATTCCCAATGTTCCAATTACTAAAAATGAAACTATTTTTCCGTATGGAGCTAATATCCTTGTTCCTTCAGATATCCCTAATGTTTTAATTAATTCTGCCACTACTTTATTTAACGAAGTATAATTAGCATTCAAAGTTATCATGCCTTGTGCAGTATAGGTTCCATTAGATGTTAAAGGATAAAATATTGTTCCAGATGTAGATGAAACGCATGAATAGGAAACTTGCCCATTATTTGTAGCATTCTTTAAAGATATTCTTAAACATCCAGATGAAACTCCTCCAGTTGTATCTACAAATGAATATACTATTGTATTTGAGTTATTATTCCATATTAAACTATATGTAGCATCATCAAATTGATTATAGTCAGTTAAACTTGCTCCAATACTAATAACCAAACTTACTGCTGTTTGTGTTTCTTTTGCTGCAGTTGTTGTAAGATATAATATTCCATTATAAGTTACTTTATATCTATACCAAACACTATTTAATTTTAAGTTTGTAACTGCATTTCCATTTGCATCAGTTTCCATTGTAGCTACATTATAGAATGTATTTGTTCCAATATCCCATTTTTCTACAGATACTGTAGCTCCAACTATGTTATTATATCCATTATCTTTTACATTAAAAGTAACTAAATCACTAGATGCAGTATCTAATAAATATAAATCTAGATTTTCTGGAACATTTGTAAATGAATGATTTAATACTTCATGTTCTCTAGCATCATAACCTACTGCAGAGTAAGAGATTATTCCAGATGCCAAATATGTTTTATCTGCTGGATTAATACAGAATTGATAATTTGTCTTATTACTATTGTTTGAATAAACTAAAGGTTTTGTAATTGTTCCACTTCCAACATAATAATTAAAGATTAAATCTAAGCTTGAATTAAGAGGTAACATTGTGGTTTCATCAAATACGGATATGTTAAATGTTAAATTAGTATAGGTTCCATTACATTCTCCAAGATAAATAGGCAGTACAGTTTGTGAATGAGTTGGAGTTGAATAAGTTATATTTCCACTTGTTATAGTAAAGTAGAAGTTTTTAACTCCAGCTCCTAAAGGTAACGTAATTGTTGAGGTTAAAGTTGTATTTGTAGATGGATTTACTATAGCAGAATAATTAGCTCCATCATATATTAAAGATGCAGTAGCTCCAGAGTAATCTCCTAATATTGTAGAAGAAAATGTTTCTGTATATGTTTCATAAGTTGAACTATTATAGCTAAATGCTAATTCAAATGCTCCATAGGTCCAATTAATTGTTTGAGCACTTGTTTGTCCTAGACTGTCATTTGCATAAACTGTTAAATTTTGTTGAGTGGTTAAATTAAAACTAGAATAAACATTGCATACTAATGGTCTTATAATTCCATCATATTCGTACCAGCAAGATTGAAGATTAGTGTCCACTACAGAATAATTAAGAGAAGTATTTTCTCCAATGAATGAAGTAGCAATAATGCCAGTTGGAGAGGTTATTGTAATAACTGGGTAAGTTAGGTCAATAGTTATATTAGCTCCAGTTGAATTTGCATTAGCAATATTATTTATAGCATCTGTTGAACTCCATATCCAAGTATAAATCCCATCTGTTAATTCAACTACTATTCCTATTAAACCTGTAAAGACACTTCCAAACCAAGATGTTTGATTATATAATCCTGATTGATTATAAACAGATAAAGTAGCATTAATAATCCCACTACTATCAGAGACATTTATTGTAAAGTTCTGTGATGATATATTGGAGAAACTATAATTCTGTGGGTAGTCAGAACCTATTAGATTTATCTTTACAGAACTAACATATAAAACATCCCACGTTACTCCCCCTGCTGTTATTTTAATCATATTAATATTCTCATTTGGGCTTGGATTTACAAAATAATAAGGGGCATAACCTAAATCTCCAACTGGTGTGTCTATTCCAAAAGAACTTCCATTAGTATAATAGAATGTTACTATCTCATTACAATTAAACCCATCTATTCTATGAGCTAAACTTGAAACATTACTAACTCTTACTGGAACATTATATGAATAGTTTATTATAGATGCTACTCCAACACCTGAACCTTTACCACCTTGTGTTGATGTTTGCCCGCTCCAAGTTAAAACTCTATCCCAATCATAAGTTTCATTAATACTTTTAGCTAATAAGGTTAGGTTAGTTTCTGCAAGTGGATTAATTATTGTTACATTAGGAGCAGTTGTATCTTTTATAAAAGTAACAGAACTATTACCAACATTTCCTCCAGTATCATTAGCATAAACTCTCCAACTATTAGTTCCT
>Ga0247840_10005235_pt1 | contig 19702 bp, 27 predicted proteins | sample LaCruzMarch2015__FD_192404 | JGI IMG/M metagenome (GOLD analysis project Ga0247840, IMG submission 192404) | Freshwater microbial communities from meromictic Lake La Cruz, Castile-La Mancha, Spain - LaCruzMarch2015_17m | ecosystem: Environmental > Aquatic > Freshwater > Lake | place: Spain... | reverse complement strand
GTTTGATACGGACGATATAATGTGTCCAGGATTGGTTAATGAAGTGATGCATAAATCAAAAGATTCTGATGTGATAAAATTCAAGTATGCTAATTTCGCCAAAACTATTCAAAATATTCCTATGAATATATCGCCGAATCCAGCAAATGGTGCGTTATTTTTCAAAACAAAAATATTTGAAAATTTTGGTGGATTCTTACCATTAAAATGTGCCGCTGATTTTGAATTTTTAAAAAGAATAGAAGATTATGCCACTATACATACAATAGATGATGCTCTATTTTATAGGAGAACACACGAAAAACAACTCACGATTCAAAATTTGGATTATAGTATAAAAATAGGCAAAAAATACCAATTTAAAAAATACCCCAGCGACACAATAAAAGTCGAAAGGGTTATTAATGAGTATGATGAAATTTTAGAAACAAGATGTTTATTTGATATTGTTATTCCGCACAACAATATTGATGAATCTAGAGTTAGAAATTTATTTTTCATTGTTAAATACTATAAGAAATATCTAAATTGTAGGATTATTATTGTAGAACAAAACACAGAAACAAATATTAGTGATATTAAAAATTTGGTCGATCTTCATTTGAAAATAAAAATCGAAGAAACTCTATTTTGTAAATCATATCTTTTGAATGAAGGATATAGAGAAACCAGAAGTAAATATGTGATTTTTGCTGACACGGATTGTGTAGTGGATAGAAATATTTTGTTAAAAATTAAGGATTTACTACCTATTTTAAATAAAAAAGTAATATTACCATATGATAAACCTGTATTTAACTTAACCGAGGACGAAACAAAACTAATAATTAGAAATGAGGATTATTTTATCCCAAAAAATTCGGTCAGACGAAATTATCAATCCAATGGCGGAGTAGTTATGGTTAGTTCAGAGAATTATTATAAATTAGGCGGGCACGACCCTAGATTTATCGGATGGGGTGGTGAAGATGATTCGTTTTATTTAAAAGCTAAAAACATTATCGGAGTTACCAGGCTTAATAATGATTTAATACATTTAAATCACCCCAAAGGTATTCATAGCGCGGCATCAAATCCAAACTATACAATGAATTATAATTTATACAAGCAATATCTTAATGAGGATAATTTAGCTCTTGTGAATCGAATTGGCTTCGACCATTTAATAAAAAAACAATTGATATAGTAATTGGTCATAAGAGCGACACCAAAGAAAGAGAAAAGAATCTTAAATATATAATTTCATATTATAAGAAATATCTACCCAATGCTAGAATCATTTTATCTGAAATTGACACAGATACAGACCTTAAAGAGATTGAAGAGAGTATAAGCTGCCATCTTAAAATCCAAGGAAACTCTCCATATTTTTCAAGGTCTTTAGCTATGAATGAAGGATTTAAGATGGTCACAGCAGAATATGTAATGTTTATTGATAATGATATAATTCTAGATGAGATTTTTTTCAAAGAATTAGATAAAAACTATAATTTATTAAATAAATGTGTTATCATTCCATATGAGCATTCTGTTATTGATTTAACTGAGCGCCAAAGGGATTTGATTTTGAAAAATAAAAGAAGTTTTTCCGAATTAACTGATTTGAAATATCGAATAGTTAAATCTGTTGGCGGAATCGCATTAATAAAGTCCGAACACTATGAAAAAATGGGTGGGTTTGACCCAAGATTTATTGGTTATGGTGGTGAAGACAATGTGTTCTTTATTAAATCAAATTTATTGTATGGTGTTGTAAGAGGCAACTATAAGGTATACCATTTATACCATTCTAGGGATTTGTTCGGCACCGACACAACTGAAGAACTATATAAAAACAACGTAAAACTTGTGAGAGAATATGAAAAATACGATAAAGAGCAATTATCGAACAAAATAAAAGAAATTGGATTTACCCATATCGAGCGATGAATATTAAAATAGTTACAAATTATCAAAACGATGAATTATATTCAATTTCCAAAGAATATTATAAGAATTTAGGAATTGATACAGTTGGTATTAATGGAAATAATATGTTCTATGGATATAAATTTTTTGACTCTATGGTTAAAAATGATATTTTTAAAGATACCGATTGGATTATATATCTCGATGAAGACTGTTTTATAACCAATACGGGTGCTATGATGGATTTGTTAAATTTTCAAATTAAAAATAAGTTTCATTGTTGTGGCGTACCTGACGGTGGTGTGATTAGTCATAGATTTCACAATCCCATTTCAATTATTGCGTTTTTTATGATTTTAAATATCGGGGAAATTCGAAAAAAATATAACTCCGATGAATCGAATAAAATGAAATACGATCATGATCTTGATAAGTTTATACCGCACGATTTAATCAATATAAGTAAACCATTTAATGAAAAATTTAACAGAACAATCGCTGATGGATATACCCCGTATGGTATAAAATATGACAACTTTGAACCAACATATAAATTGTTTTTTTGGATGTTAAGAAATGGGTTTAAAATACTTTATTTGGACGCATACGACTATCCAAATGATGATTATACAACAGTAGTTAAAAACCATAATGGAACTGATTTTTTATATCACACTTGGTTTGCCAGAAAATTCAATGACCCAATCGATAGAGAAAGAATATTAAAAATAAAAACGCATTGTGATAAAATAAAAATATGATAAAAACGAACTACATTATAGCAACGTGGAATGGGGTAAGAGTAAAGCCTGTAGACCAATTATATTATGAAGATGTATTAAAAAACCACTTACAAATATTATTAAATACAAAACATAATTTATCCCAGATAACTATAATGCGGCCATATAATGATTTGGAAAACGGATATTATACCATAGATGGATATGGGGATGTTAAAATTATAGGATGTAAAAATGAGTACCAATCATATGGCCAATGGTTAAAGGCTGTAGAAATATACTTAGACAATTTCGACTATTTTATTTTTATTGAAGATGATTATGTACCAAATGTTGATAATTTTGATACAAAATTGATTGACATTTACAAAGAAGGGTCATATCTATGTTCAACTGTTAGCGGTTCCGGTGATAATGCTCATTGTGCAATATCAAATGGTATTATATCCAATAATACAATCAGAAACTTAATCACTAAAATAAAATACAACCAATGGCTAGATAATTTTTCATCCAAAAATTTAGAATTAGTTTTTAATGGGACAAATCACCAAAGAGCATTTTCAAGATACTTGGCCGAGAATGGAATTACGCTAGTAGATTATAGAAATGATTATATGGTCGATTATTACGCCAATGGAATATTCACAGATTTTTCAATTTCTAATCCATTGAATAATCAAAAAATATTTACACCGATTCAAAATATAATAAAATAAAATAAACACGACACAAAATGGAAAAAACAATTCAATTATTTAAAGTTTATATGTCTAAAACTGCTAAGGAAGAGGCCAGCAAAATTTTAGATTCTGGGTATATTGGTCAAGGACCTAAAGTTAACGAATTTGAAGAAAAGTTAAAAGATAGATTTAAAACAGATTATGTTTTAACAACTAACTCGGCAACATCAGCGGAGCATTTAGCTATTCATCTTTTAAAAAAACCACATAAAACAGTTAAATCGCTTGGTGGAGTTGGATTTTTTGACCAGCAATGGGAAGGAATTAATGAAGGGGACGAAATTTTAGCAACTCCATTGACCTGTACAGCATCCAACTGGCCTATTTTGGCAAATAATCTAAAGATTAAATGGGTTGATGTGGATCCCAAAACATTGAATATGGATTTGGACGATTTGACAAGGAAAATAACCCCATCAACTAAAGCAATAATGGTGGTTCATTGGGGTGGATATCCAAACGATCTTGAAAAACTTAAAAAAATACAACAACAAGCATACGAAAATTTTGGGGTTAAACCAGCTATTATTGAAGATTGTGCCCACTCCTTCGGAAGTAAATTTAATGGTCAACCAATTGGTAGTCACGGAAATTTATGTACTTTTAGTTTTCAGGCTATAAAACATCTGACAAGTGTTGATGGTGGGGCATTAACCCTACCACATCGAAATTTATATAACAGGGGTAAACTTTTAAGGTGGTATGGTATTGACCGTGAGAACAATAAAAAGGATTTCCGATGTCTACATCCATATACAATGGTTAGATTTTCCGATGGTACAACGGAAAAAATATCAAAAATAGTGAAAAATAAAATAGATAAAGATGTTCTTAGTTATGAGAATGGGATTTTCGTTCCAAGAAAAATTAAAGAATGGATAACATCAGAATTGGGTGATAGATATTTTCTAAAAATAACAACAAACAAAATTAAGGATAAAAACATATCAATAATAACTAACGATCATGAAGTTTTAACTAAAAATAGAGGATGGGTACGGGCAGATGGTTTATTTGAAAATGAGGAAATATTAACATCATTTAACGAACCAAACGAAAAGCAAAAAGAATTAATCATTGGATCATTATTAGGTGATTCATCTATATCAGTAAAAAAAACGAAGAAAAAAGCAACTAAAGGAGTAATATCAGAAACACATTCCTTTTTTCAGAAAGAATATATTGAATTAAAAATAGATGCACTTAAAAATTTAATAGCAACCACACATAAATATGACCCAAATATCGATAAAAGAGGAGTAAAATCAAATGGAAAATTAATCTATTTTACAAAATCATTACCATATTTTGGTGATTTGCGAAACGAATTTTATAAAAACGGGGTTAAGGGAATTCCAAAGGATTTAATTAAAAAATATTTTTCTAAATTTATGTTGGCTGTTTGGTTTATGGATGACGGAAGAACACAGGTATCAAATTCTTTTAATGGGTTAAAATATGATTGTGATTTAGCGACCAACTCATTTAAAAAAGAAGATGTTGAGTGGTTAGTTGGTTTATTAAATTCATATGGTTATGAATGTAAAATTTATAATTCTGAAAAGAAAAACTTTAAAAATAATGGATATAGGATAAATTTTACGAGAAACGGGAGCGAAAAATTATTAAATGATATAAGTTCATATGTCCCGAATACTATGAGATATAAAGTAGGGTTTAAGTTTAATAATTACGATAATAATTTATGGAATCTTGGTAATCCTGTTGGATATTTCGACAATGTAATAATAACTAAAAATATTTTTAATAACTATAAAACTACATATTGCTTAAAAGTAGATTCAGAGTATAGTAATTTTCAAACAAGTTCAATTGTTGTTCATAATTGCGAAGCCGATATATCCGAGTGGGGGTACAAGTTTCATATGAACGATGTTAATGCTGTTATCGGAATGGAAAACCTTAAAGAAGTTGACGAAAACGTAATCAAAATTCATAAGAGTAATGGAAAATTCTACGATGAAAATTTAACGGATGTTACTGGTATCACGTTAATGGAAAGAGACCCTAGAATGGACTCGGCATTTTGGATATATTCTATGCTGGTTGATAAGAAACAAAATTTTATGGATTATATGAAAGAGTGTGGTATTGTAGTGAGCCAGGTACATGAAAGAAACGATATACACACTTGCGTTCGTGATTATAAAACTCTCTTACCAAGTCTAAACACAATTACGCCAAAATTAATATCAATACCTGTTGGTTGGTGGGTGACTGAAGAAGATAGGGAATATATTGTTGATTGTATAAAAAAAGGATGGTAATATGGATTATTCTATTGTGGCTAATTCGTGTATATCTTGGGTCATTTATAAACAATATAATCCAACTATACACGAAATGTTCATTAATTATACCACACCATTTATTTCTTCCTGGTTTCCAAATGATAATGAGTATCTTAAATTATGTGAAAATTATGAATATTACATATCTTTAGAACCTAGATTTGGCCCACCAATAAGTAGTGAATGGGAAAAAAACACTATGAATAAAAGGCACACAAACCCACAATGGGGGGAATATGTTGTGATGTTTTTAGATGATGTAGAAATACATTGGATACACGATTTTAAACCATCTTTAGTTCTTAAAAAATTTAAAGGTAGATTAAAGAATAACTCTGAAAATGAATTACTTTTTTTATGGTCTGATTTAGCGATGTTTAATAAACACACCGAAGATGAACGTAAAATTTTAATAAATAGATTCAATGCAATTAATCATAAAACTATTTTTTTAACCAAACATAAAGAAGAAGAATATGTGGATAATATGACAGTAGTTAAATTTGTACCTAAATGGGAAAATATGTCAGATAGCATAAGAACAGATGGATTTCTCACTTGGAGCACCATGCCAGAATTTTTCGATTTATACAAAGACATAATAAATAAAATTTAAAAAGTAAAAATATGACATTTGATAATGTATTATGGTTGAATAAATGGGCGTCGGAATTTTATCCTCCAATTATTCAAGATTATGAAAAAAAAGGAATAATTGTGGGTACGGACCCAGAGCCTAAAGCTTCATTATGTTTAGCGTCTTTTGCTGAAGCGATGGGTGAAAAATATAAAGAAGGAATGAAGATTTTAGATTATGGTTGTGGTTCAGCCAGATTTGCAAATTTTTTAAGTAAACGATTATTAAAATTTCATTATATTGGGCTGGAAAGAGAAGAGAGCAGTTGGGGAGTAAACTGTATTGAAAAGGCCAAAGAATTGTTTGGCCACGATTCAAGAGTTGAGGTTGGATATACAGATACAGACCTCGATAAAAAAGCAATTGAAACTTGTGACACAGTTTTATTACTTAGTGTTTTTACTCACACCACAATAGAAGAAACAGAACGAATATTAAAAAAACTTCTTCCAATAGTTGAAAGGGGAGGGAATATAGTTTTTTCAGTTATCTTTGGGAACGATTATAAATTACGAGGATACGCATACGGCTTCACAGATAATTATAATATAACTTATAACACAAAAGAACAAATAGAAGAGTTGAAAAATAAATTAAATGTGAATATGAATTTAGTAGAAACATTCGATGCGGGTGTTCTACACTCAATATATCAAATAACAAAGAAATAAAAATGATTTCAGAAAAACAAAAACAAACGCTCGAGATTATGAAGAGTAATCTTACAAGCGCTAAAGATTTTTACAAACCAAGTGATGTATTGTGGAAAATGTACTCCAACGACTTTGAATGGAGATTAATGAATGAGGGAATAAATGACGTACAATCACAAGAATTTAATAAAACATTTTCTTTGTTTAGTCCGTTTACGGCTAAATTGCATTATTTTCATTCGTCTATGTGGCTTTTATACAACAATATTAAAAAAAGGGATAAATTTTCTTTATTGGAAAAAACGGAAGCCTTGTTGACTGGTGACGCTAATCTTTATTTTAACCCATCTTCGATTATTGGAAGACAAGAATCAAAAGCTCCGAAAAATTTAACTTGGGACTATCTTATATCGTTGGACACAATATTGAATATTGCCGAGGAGTTTCCAGAAATTATTAGTGAACCGTGTGTAATTGGTGAAATAGGTGCTGGATGGGGGAGAATAGGATATTTTTTATTACAAATCAACAAAAAAATATCATATAATATTTTCGACATTCCACATACTTTATTAATTTCACAAGAATTTCTTAGAGACAGAGTGTCGTCAAATAATATATTTGATTACGAAACAAACAATAAAATAGAAAAGTTCGATAAATTGTTATTGTTGAACGAGCCAGGAATTAGATTTAATTTATCTTGTGATATTGAAAAGTATGCAAATAAATCAATAGATGTTTTTTTAAGCGTCGCAACCTTCCAAGAAATGTCTTTTGATCAAGTTAATTCATATTTTGATGTCATCGATAAAAAAGGGAATTATTTATATATTCAACAAAGGTATAAAGATTTAGTTATGCAACATTCACTTTATCCCTGTAAGGATAATTGGAATGTGATGTTCGATAGAGACGTTACATTCCATCCTCTTTGGTTCGAAAAAATGTTCAAAATTCAGTAAAAACAAGTATATGGGTAAATTATATCATTTTATCGATGTTGAAAAAATAAAAAACGATTTCGGGATAAAGAATCTTGTCGAGACTGGAACGTCTGATGGCGTTCAATTTTTTGATTATTTAAAATTCAATTTTGATGATTACTATAGTTGTGAAATCATAAAAGAGCAATACGATATCGCGGTAAGAAATATTGGTCATATAAAAAACATCCATATTACCAACCAATCTAGCGTCAATTTTCTTTCTGAATTATTACCCAAGATTAAAGATATTCCAACTATATTTTGGCTAGACGCACATTTACCAGGTTCAGAAATAGGTCTTCCATTGTCTTATGAAAAAGATAGGAAATTGAGAATGCCATTGGAAGATGAAATTTTTTTGTTACATAAATTAAAAAACACGAAAAATGATGTGATTCTATGTGATGATTTAAGGCACTATGAAGATGGTAATTACGAATCAGGAAATTGGGTTCAAAGAAAAGATCTAGGCGGGGATAGCGTCGATTTCATTTACGAATATTTTAAAGATACTCACAACATAATAAAGAATTATAATTACGGCGGTTGTGTTATACTCACACCAAAAAAAACAAAAGAAATTGGAGTTGTAATAAAAGAAAAATTAATCGATTCTCTTGGTGATAGTTTAGGTTTAACCCCCGTAATAGAAGAATTATATAGTCAAGATAAAACTCCCGTCATTGTTTCAACCTTATTGCCGGAAATATATCTAAATAATCCATATGTCGGCAGTATAGTAAATAATATATCCCCATCAATAAGTCTTATACCTTGCCTTTCTTATAGTTGTAATATAGCGCAAAATTATGCTAAGCAATTAAACATCGAGTTACCAAAAGATGTTAAACCAAAAATATATTTATCTTCTTGTGAAAAAGATTATGGTAAATCGTTATTAACGGAATTTGACGGATTTAAAAAGATAGCGGTATCATTAACAACCTCCGCTGACTGTAGGTGTTTAAGATATGGGTATATTTCTAGATTATTGAATAAACTTAAACAAGAAGGGTACAAATTAATCGGTATAGGACAAGAAAATTTTGAAAATGGATATGAATATGATAAATCCTTTATTAATTTAACTACAATAAGGGAAGCTGCCGCAATATTAAACGCCTGTGATTTATATCTTGGTGTGGATTCTGGATTATATCACTTGGCCGCAGCTGTAGGTGTTCCACAAATTGTATTTTTTAGACATAACGATTCATCAAATAACAGATATTCAAACACCTTTTTTATCGACAGTAAGATTAAATGTGGCGACATTTGTTTAACACAACATCTTTCAAAATGTAATGTAGATGTAAGATGTATGGATAGTTTTGATTTAGACGAATACCATAAACTCGTGATAAAAACATTACCACTTTATAAAAAGAAAAGTTGTTATGTAATTAATTTTTTTCTTGGTGACAGACGATTCGATATTCACACATATCAAACAGATAAATTATGTTATTTGAAATATCAAATTGAAACGCTGCAAAAGTATAAACACTCACTTTCTAAAATAGTATTTAATTTCAATGTCGAGCCAGATCACTACAACCGTTTAAATGATGCAATAAACATCATTCCAAAAAGAATTCAGAACACAGATGTAGAAATTAATATAAGAAAGAATTACGGATTAAGTTATGGCGCCTTTTCCGACATCTTTAAAAAGTATATGGATAACTATGATTATTATATTTTTAATGAAGATGATTATGTAATAGTGCAAGATAATTTTGATGAGTATATGGTCAATAAATTCGATTCGCTTCCTAATTGTGGTTATCTTTGTGGATTAGTTAGGGAAACATCTAAATTTCATCAAAAACACGCAGGAATGTCTTCTGGTATTTCGTCATATGAAGTTTTAAAAAAAATATATGATTTATATGGAGAATTACCTCACGCAAAAACAACCGATTATAGTAATAATGAATGTTATAGCCAGGTGGAGCAATCAAACGCAATGGTTAAATTGGGGTATGAAATTTATGATATTCGGGAAGAATATAGGTTACAAATGAAATCTGCCGAGAAAATAGATGGTCATAATTTGGTACATCGATATTTTATGTGGCATGACACCGATTTATTTTTATCGACAAACCTTTATTTGAACGAATTTTCTATTTGGATGGACCGGATAGATGAAGAATATTTAAGAATGGATTGCAATACTAAATCAACTAAACACTTTAAATATGGAGAATAATATGATAACAATTAGAGAAATGACTTATGATGACCTAAAATTTTTTCTTGATGTGAGAAATTCTTGCGCAACTGATTATCTTCACGATTCAAGAACATTCACAATAGAAGAAACAAAAGCTTGGTGGTGGTATGATAAAAATGAATATTATATAATTGAATTCGATAAGACAAAAATTGGATATTTTAGAACCAGTAATTATTCTGAAGAAAATAAAAATATTTATATAGGCGCGGATTTACATTCGGATTGGCGCGGAATGGGTCTATCATATGTGGCGTATCTTCAATTTATACCTTTTATGTTCGAATCCCTTAATTTACATAAAATATCACTTGAAGTGTTATCAACCAACGATAGAGCAATCAATCTTTATAAGAAATTGGGGTTTATCGAAGAGGGAAGAAAACGAGACGAAGTGTTAAAGAATGGGGAATATGTTGATTCCATTATAATGTCAATATTAAAAGATGAATATGATAAAATTTAAGACAATACAAGAGGAAGTAAATTTCATTAAAAAACAGATGAAACTTCTTACAGAAGATAGAAAACACGAATATGGGTGTGTGATGTTACATTTCTCTTTCCCAGAAATGAAGGAAATACACAAATTAATCGACCCAGACGATTTATATGAAGAAGTTGGTGAAGAGTATGGCTTGGAGACAGACCCTCACTGTACCCTCTTATTTGGGTTACACGATGGAGTTTCCACTAGCGATGTTGATAAGGTGTTAGGTGAGTTCACATTTGAAACTTGCAAAGCACATAATACCTCTTTATTTAAGAACGAAAAATACGATGTATTGAAGTTTGATATTCAAGGAGACAATTTGAGTTACGCCAATAAAAAACTAAAAGAGTTTCCCTATACTAACGAATACCCGAAGTACGAGCCACATATGACAATATGTTATGCGAAAGTTGGAAAAGGTGAAAAGTATGTCGAAGAATTAAAAAATAAAAAATATTGGTTAACTCCAAAATATATTATATATTCAAAACCAGACGGATCTAAAGATAAAATAAATATTAATATTGATTAAAGAATATCATCGTATTTAATTCTCTTGAAATTACAGTTTAATAAATTGGTTATTTTAGTTTGTCTTTTTATGTCTTTTTCTCTTAAATTTCCAGATGAATCAAAATGGCGTTTCTCATCATATTCGTATATGGTATTGTTTTCTTTATCATAACCATCAACCCAATATCCTAATTTATCTATAAAAAACTCACCACCATTCTCAGCGTGTTGAATGTGTATGTTTTTTTCTTTCATTATTTTATTAAAACATTCACAAGCATTTTTATTATAATTTGGAATTACCTGGCCTTTTCTATTTTTTATTAAATTTATCATCGCCAGCCTATGATTTTCCTTGGCATCATCACTTAATGATTTAAATGGCATTTTCATTCCATAATTACACGGTTTTATACCTTTTTTAAACCCATTGTCAGGACTTAATGATTTTATTCTCTTATTTTTTAATTCGATATTCTGGTATGATTTTTTAACTATAATGCTTTGTTCTTTTTTAATTTGTTGGGATTTTTCATATCCATATATTTCATCATATGTTTTTCCTTTTCGTTTGTCGGCATTTTTTGGCCTATCGCCAGATTTAAACCAAGACTTTGATATTTTTAATAAAGTTTCTGTATTATTCTTAGAGCATTTCACACATTTTCTATTCTTACGAATAGAATTCATTAACGATGATTTATACGCATATATCATTTTTTTACCACAATCAGGGCATAGTTTAGAAAAATCGCTCATTTTGTCTGTTTTTTAAAAAATTCTATAATCAAATTTTCAATAAATTTAGATTTATTACTGGTTATTGCGTCAATTTTAAAATTTATACCCCTATCTATTGTAATACCCAATTTTGTTTTTTTCTCGTTATTGTTTAATTTTGGCCTTCCCATAATCTGTTTTATTATAAATATGTTAATATTCAATAAAAATCAGATAAAAATAAGATTTTTATAAAAAAGTTTGGTAGATTGAAATATTTGTTTTACCTTTGTCAAAACTTTAAATTATAGATTATGAAAAGGCTTATCAGAAAAAAGGTATTCGAGTCAAACTCCTCATCAAGTCACTCGATATCAATGAGTTCCGAAGACAAACAATTCGTATTGGATACCATTTACCCCGACCAATTCGGACGCATTTATGTTCGTGGTGGTGAGTATGGATGGGAATGGGAACGGTATAATGATGCCATAACCAAGTTATCTTACGCTTATCAGGATTATGTTCCAACGGAACTACTTGAAAAGGTTGTAAAAGACCAAACAGGAGCAACCGAGGTCATTTTTGACGAAAAGAGCAAGAATGATGGGTACATCGATCACGAATCTTACGAAACAGCATCAAGCATTTGCGTGAACGAAGAATCAACCAAAAATTTCATCTTTAACAAGAACTCTTGGTTGTTCACGGGTAATGATAATGGTACACCCGACCCAACATTTTACCATGTTCCAATATTTGAAGACGGAAAAATGATTCAACCTATCTATAAGTATGAACTTTCAATTGACGGATTGAAGAAGAGCACAAAATTTTTAACCAAACCAACGGAAGAAGAACTTCGTAATGGAATTGAATCATTAATGGAGGGAGTGTTAATGACCAAAGATGGTTATATTGTCGAAAACGATGACATCTATTTCCAGGTTACTCGTCCGAGAAATTTCTATGAAATGTCGTGGCACGTGCGCCAGGACTACTCAAAGGGATACATACTAATGGTCTCGGAGGGTAGAGGAATAAACGAGCTTGAAAATAGATTAGAAAAAGAAGGAAAAATCAATAAAGATTATAAGTTGATGAATTATGAAAAAAGGGAAAAAATCATCACGAAGGAAGCCCTTAAAGACCCAATTTTAACAAAAAAATTGAAATTCACATTAAAAGAAATCTAATGTCAGTTATCAGTAGCTATCATAACGGTAATGCTGCCGTACATCTATATGAAGATGGAACAAGGGTAATTCAATATGAAGATGAACTTCATTTGGAATGGCCGTTGAATATAGATATCAAAGTGTCATCAAAATGTTCTTTAGGGTGTTCTTTTTGTCACGAAAGTAACAATGTAGATGGTAAGGAATGTGATTACGCCGCTCTTAAACTAAAACTATACGATTTACCAAAAGGAATAGAGCTAGCAATCGGTTCAAATGAATTTACTGAAGGATTATATGATTTTCTTATTTGGTGTAAACTCAAAGGATTTGTTTCCAATCTTACCATTAATCAGGGTCATATCAAGCGAGATAAAAAACTATTGAATCAGGGGATTGTTTACGGCCTCATTAATGGTTTAGGAATTTCATATAGAAGTAATTTTAAATGGGACGTACCAGAATCAATTATTGATTATTCAAACACCGTTGTTCACACCATTGCCGGCATCGATTCAATAGATGATGTTATCAAATTGAAAGACCGTGGGGTAAGAAAATTACTTGTTCTTGGTGAAAAAAACTTTGGATGCAACACAGGAAAGGTTGATTTAACAAGTCAATTACATAAAGAATGGTACTGGTGGGTTCATAAACTTTTCGACATATTCGAAGTGGTTTCATTTGATAATCTCGCATTGGAACAGCTTAACATCAAGAGGTTTTTAACACAGGATAAATGGGACGAATTTTGGCAAGGTGAGCACTCATTTTATCTCAACGCTGTCGAAGGGTATTTCGCCCCATCAAGCAGAAGTAACGACAAAATGAATTGGGATATTTTTACTATCCCTGAATATTTCAGATTGAATGAAATGTAAGAAGAAGAAAGCCGATAAAATCAAGGCGATGTTGATTGTTGCAAACGCACAAAAACCATCCCATAAAAATCACAATAGAAAAGAAATACGATACTACTGGTGTCATATCTGTAACTCGTATCATACAACATCTAAAAATCTGAACAATGAAAGTGATTAAGAGATATACAGCAATAATGCTGGGGACAGAAACAGTCAACAATAAAGTTGATGTTAAATTAACGTATGGTTATATAGAAGGGACATATTATAGCCAGACACCTCCAGATGAAATATTCGATACCGAAGATGAGGCAATAGAATATGCACATAAAAAAGATAAACGGGGAAGATGGTTAATCATCCCTGTTGTTTTTTTCGATAATTTATGATATATTTTAACAAACACAATAAGAAAGGACTATTATTTTGGGTACTAATTATTATTTTATACCTACCGCCAGCGAAATGGATGATAGGAGATTACAACTGATTAAAGACATTACCGAAATGGATATGTCGCCAGCCGCCATCGAAAGGAATTTAAGTTTCCCCATTGATGATTCGTGGGATACCCAATCGCCTTGGGATAAATTTATGTCTGGCGTAAACATTCATTTAGGAAAAAGAAGTTCTGGGTGGAAGTTTATATGGAATTTTCATAAGAACCAATATTACACCAATAAGGAAGAATTATTGGCGTTTATCCGTTCTGGTCGTGTTGTTGACGAATATGGCGAAGAATGGGAAGTTGAAGTATTCATTAAAATGGCGCTCGACTGGGGACAACCAGATGGAGCAATTTATAATAAAGAGTATGAAGATCGACAATTCATAAAAACTGGCTTTCGCCCATCATTTATTGGCTCAGATTTTTATAACCAAGAAATTGATGGATTAGTAATATCACGTAACACAGAATTTTCGTAATATGATTAAACTTTTAGTGGCTTGTGAAGAAAGTCAGGTTGTAACGAAATATTTGTAACATACCATAATTTTTAAGTGCAAAGGTAGATATTTATATATACACCTAACTTTGTACTTAAAAATTAATATATGGAAGAATTTAAAATTTTAGAAGATTACCCAGCGTACAGAATATCAAATAAAGGAAGAATCCAAAGTAGATGGCGATTTGGAAAATTTTACTCAACATTTATAACAGAAGACGAAGATATTTGGAAAGATATGAATACACATCTTTGTTCTAATGGGTATCCACGAGTTTGTTTACGCAATGGTAAAAATAAAGGAAAAAATGTGAGAATTCATACATTAGTTGCTCATTATTTTATAGGGCCAAAACCTAAAACCGCCCAACTTGTTAGGCATTTAGATAGTAACAAATTAAATAATAATGTAACGAATTTAGCATACGGAACATATGTAGACAATGAGAATGATAAAATATTAAATGGAACTTGGGGAAACAGAATTGGTGGTGCCAAATTAACGCCATCACAAATTAAGGATATAAGAGTTAAATTACAAAACGGTAAATCACAAAACGATTTGGCGAATGAATACGGCGTATCAAGGCCAACAATAACAAGAATTAATAATTATAGCATTTGGAAAGACATAACATAAAAGTTTTAGTTGGTTGTGAAGAAAGTCAAGTAGTAATAAAAGCATTCAGGGAAAAAGGATTTACTGCGTATTCGTGTGATATTTTACCCGCTAGTGGTGGCCATCCTGAATGGCATATTCAAGGAAATGTGTTAGATGAATTAGATAAAAATTGGAATATGATGATTTTTCATCCACCTTGTACATATCTAACCGTTACAGGTAATAAATGGATGAAACCAGAGTTTAAAGATCGGTTTCCAAACAGAGCACAACAACGAATTGAAGCCATTCATTTTTTTATGAAACTAGCAAACGCCCCTTGTGATTATATTGCTATCGAAAATCCTGTTAGCATTATGTCATCAATATGGCGTAAGCCCGACCAGTATGTTCATCCATATTTCTTCGGGGACCCACAATCAAAAAAAACGGGGTTGTGGTTGAAAGGATTACCATTACTTAAACCGACCAATATGGTTGAACCTGAAATGTATATTTACAAAACGGGAGAAAAAGCTGGAAGAGGCGACCCTATGTGGCATATGGAAACATTAAAATTACCACCAACAGAACGAGCAATTGCAAGAAGTAAGACTTTCCCAGGATTTGGAGACGCAATGGCAGACCAATGGGGCCAATTTTTGGAACAAAATGGAAAATAAGTTTAATGAAAGAGCCAAGTCAGCATTTATTGGTTTTATTTTTGGGTTAATATGTTTGGTTTTCTACGGAATTTATCGTATATTTGTAAAATAGGAGATAAATAAAATTCAAACATTCTTACCATACGCAGATTTTTATATGTCCGCCGAGCATATTGATAAAAAAAGATGCTGGAAACAGGTGCTCGAGGCTAACTATATTATTCTATCATTACAAGGGGAGAAAAGAGGATGGAATAATCATCCAGCTGTTAAAATGTGGAACGGATGTATACCAGCATTAAAAGAATATTATAACGCTTTTTTGATTGCTAGTTTAACTAAGCATAAGATTAAAACTTTAAAGGAACTATATGAAATTGATTGTTCAGATATGATTTATCCGTGGTGGTTAGGAAATGAAGATTTTCATAGAGCGATGAGAAGTCGATTAATAGATAAATTACCAGAATTTTATTTACCATTATTTCCAGATGACAAAGGATTTAACAATGGAAAATATTTTTGGCCAGTAATGGATACAAAAACTTTTAAAACAATATGATGGAAGTAGAAATAAATGACAAAACCTACCCTTTCTTATTCAAAGGTGATAATGAGATTGAAATCTTTCTGGAAGATGTAAACGATGTCCTTTTCTTTAAAAATTGGTCAAATCAAGTGTACGATCAAAAAACATTCGAAATTAAACCCAAAGTACAATATATAAAGGATATAAAATACACAACCATAACACAAAAAGGTATTTTATACTCCTGTTTTCCAATCATCGACATCAACGAAAAATCAGTTAACATTCATTTTGATTATAGACATATATATAGAACTATGACAGGAACATTACACAAAACAGAAAATGGTTGGATAGTTAGGTGGTCCGACTTACATTCATTTTTATATGGATGGATGATGATGGATACACCACTCCATCCAGATGATGAGAAGACCCTTATGGGAACTGTTGACCAAATAAAGGAATGGGATGGTATGCTCGTAGAATTCGACTATATTACTGACCATTACGATGAGGATAATTTAACCCCAGTTTGTTACGCAAAACTTTTAGGTAATATAATCGACAATGGATGATTGTAAGGTTTGTGGGGAGTGCTGTCAGAAGCACTGGTTATTACGATTAACCAACGAACACGAAAAATCCTTATTTGAAGGTGATGTGGTATTCGGGGAATATATATGGACTGATCAGTGCAAGTATCTTGTCGAAGGTAAGTGTACCATACACGAGGAAAAACCTCATAGATGTAAAGAGTATTTTTGTGAAGGAAATTTCAATAATTTAACTCCAATATGATAACAAAAGCAGGAATGTACGAGTTTCAGGTGGATGAAAAACCATCAGGTGTTGTGATTCGGTTAAACGATGATAAAGGCAGATGTATTTTACGAATCTGTAGAGTTCCGAAAGAAATAGTTTACGAAGGAACTGAAATTCGTGAATTTATAGATATAACTTATCCAAAGAATGATTAAGGTTTTAAATTTATATTCAGGAATAGGTGGTAATCGTAAGCTCTGGGAAGATGTGGAAGTTACTGCAGTTGAAACCAACGAAGAAATTGCAGAAGTATACGCAAAGTTTTTTCCGAATGATGTTGTCATTATAGGGGACGCGCACGAGTTTCTGGCGAAATATTACAGTCATTTCGATTTCATATGGAGTAGCCCACCTTGTCAAAGTCATAGTAAAGTCCGGATGATGGCAAGTAAGGGTGGAAGTTATGATGCGGTGATGCCCGATATGAATTTATGGGCGGAAATCCTATTCTTAAAACACTTCGCCACCAATCAGAAATGGGTGGTTGAAAATGTAAAACCTTATTATGAACCATTGGTCAAACCAACCGCAAAACTTGGTAGACACCTGATATGGTCGAATTTTACCATTCCAGAAATCAAAATTGATGATGGATTAACACATAATCAAAGAGGGATGCATAGTAAGGGATATTTCGATTTGAAAAGTTACAAAATAACCCACAGGAAAGACCAGATTATTCGTAATTCTGTGGATCCTGAAATTGGAAAATATATCTTAAACTGCCTATAATGGGAGCAATTATTAAACACCCAGAAAAACAAAAAATAAAACCTAAACACATCGCATTGGGTATTGTTGTTCTTATCATTTTTATGATAGGAATGGGGATACTTGGAATTGCAATGTCAGAAATGCAACCAAAATAATATGAACAGAGAAGTCGAATTAGTAAAACAATTAGGCGACCATATCGGATATGGTCAGTTGATGTGTATAGCATCCGCCTTATGGAGAAAAATGTTAACAGAAAAATATCCAGGTACAAAAGATGGGGCATTTATTCCAGCTCTTTTAATGGATCTTAAAGAGGAAGAAGACATCCAACGAATACATAAGGAAGATATAGTCTTCTATGACAAATATGTAAGCGAATGAAAGTATTAGAACTATTTGCTGGTAGTAGGTCATTCAGTAAGGTTGCCGAAGGATTGTTAATGGACACCTTTAGCGTCGACTGGGAGGATTATGATGGAATTGATTTAGTTACCGATGTTGCCACATTAAAGATTGAGGACATTCCATTTGTCCCCGATATTATTTGGGCTTCCCCGGATTGCACAACCTATACCATCGCCGCCATCAGCACACATAGGAATGGTGTTGAACCAAAGAGCGAGTATGCGAAGCAATGTGACACCACCAATCAACATTTCATTGGGTTAATTAAGAAGTGGTTGGAACTGAATCCAAAGATGATTTTCTTCATTGAAAATCCAAGAGGGATGTTAAGAAAAATGCCGTGGATGCAAGAGTTCAAAAGACACACAATCTGGTACTGCCAATATGGTGATGATCGAGCCAAACCAACGGACATATGGACAAATTCAACGAAATGGATTCCTCGTCCCGTTTGTTATAATGGAAATACAGAATGTCATCATCAACCAGCACCACGAGGATCCAAGACAGGAACACAGGGCAGAAAGGGAGCATACGATAGAAGTAGAATTCCCGATGCACTATGTTTTGAAATTTTAGTTTCATGTTACCCAAATCAAAATTCACTATGACAATAAATGTAGAAACAACCATCGATGGAAATAACATACGAAATCATTTCGATGTTAAGCACAGGTTAGATGAAAGCATACACGATTTTCATTTTTTCTGTTTATCCGTTGTTAAAGATTTAATCACTGGTCAGCATAAATTGGACCAATTCGGTGAGAAAAAATTTACATACCCATTTGAATTTGATGAGGATGATATCGACAATATGATAATTCGTCTGGAGTATATGGCAAATATTATGATTAGAGAAAGATTGAAGAAGAAAAAATCTTTTGACAATTTAATTAACGATAATTAAAAAATTATATATATCTTTGCATTATGGAAAAGAAAAAGACAATATGGGACTATTTTGAAGACCAAATCGAATATCCTAGGGATGTAGTTAGTAATCCACTCCCATACGG
>Ga0247840_10005226_pt1 | contig 19733 bp, 18 predicted proteins | sample LaCruzMarch2015__FD_192404 | JGI IMG/M metagenome (GOLD analysis project Ga0247840, IMG submission 192404) | Freshwater microbial communities from meromictic Lake La Cruz, Castile-La Mancha, Spain - LaCruzMarch2015_17m | ecosystem: Environmental > Aquatic > Freshwater > Lake | place: Spain... | reverse complement strand
ACCAAAGTTCTTGTCGCCGACACGATGAACCGTCTAAGGATGACGTCGCTGACCGAACTCCTTGCCTCCAATAGCACGCTGACTATTTCACACGACAATGATGTCACAACAGTGCGGATTCATTCAGAGCTATTGAACCTGGACATCAGAGAGGATGTGCCGGCGATTTATCTGCCAGACTTCATCCCACCATCAAGACAGTGAGTTGTGCAGACCTGTGACTCTGGGGATAATATAGTCACAAAACTTAACCAACCAACAACGCCGTGTCCCAGCACGGTTGTTTTTTTTGATAAAAACATTATAGATTTTCAATATTCAGAGACAAATTCACTCCCCAAAATACACAGCACCAGAAATGGTTCGGTAAATTCTGATTGGTGAAGAATTGAGTGAGGTGGATGATGTGGAGGTTCCGTTCTCAAACAAATCCAAAACTTCTTTATGAGGGTGTCCGTATCTGTTATTTTTTCCATAAGATAAAATTACATCCGTTGGAGAAAGTTTCTTAATAAACTCTGGCGCCGATGAAGTCTTGGATCCATGATGTCCAACTTTCAAAATTATTTTATCAAATTGATTTCTATTGAATTCTTCTCCCGTGAAATTTGGTAGTTGAGAAAAGATATCTACGGTTTCTGAAACCTGTGCAGAGACAGATGATGAACTGAAAAGTTGGTTGTCAGCAGAAGACACTAGAACCTTCTCAATCTTTTGTGGAGCATCAGCCATCGTGAAAATTAAATCTTTGCTTTTTATTAGGGACACAACTGAAAAATAATTATCCTCCGCCAATTCTTTTTTGCTAGCAAATGTTGCTATGCCAGAAAATGAAGGTGACAGGAAATACATTTGTTCGTTTTCATTTTGGTTTTTATTTATGTCTTCTATACTTTTTGAGAAAGACAAATTCTCCCCTGCAAAAACTGGTTGGGTCAATCCATGATTTTTCTTTCTAATATTTTTAATTGCTTTCTCAGAGTCCGGCCTCACGTCATAAATTGGAGAATATAAAATTAGTCCAACTTCATAGGACGCGAGAATATTTTCAATCTCGCCAACATGATCTGAATCAGGATGTGTCAGAATAATTACATCAATTTTCTTTCTGTACTTTCCCAATATCTTTTCCAACTTTTGAACGATTCCGTTTCCCGGTTTCCCTGTGTCTATGAGAACTGTTTGATTCTCATTTGTGATATAGAGAGACGAGTCACCTTGTCCAACATCGATGGCATAAAATCCTTGAGAATCATTTTGAGATTTGCTTTGAGATTCTTTTTTCGAATTCTCTTCTTTGAAAACCGAGAGGAACAAGCTTATTGATGTTACAAAAATAATCAAGCAAAAAAGTGCCAAAACCCCCACAATTTTACTATGGTATAATAGACGGACAAACACCCTGTAAAAGGCGTCCGTGGCCTGCAAAAATATTCCAAATATTTTTTGCCAAATTGTTTGAAAAAGATGATGAAGATTATTAATCATAATAAATTAAAATATGAAATTTACAGAAAAAACATTCACAATTCCAGAGCTCAAGGGAATAAGCCAGAAGACCATAGATGAGCACTTGAAGCTCTACTCTGGATACACCAAGAGTGCAAACTTGATTCTCGAGAAGATTGAGGGCCTGCGAACTTCCGAGGAGGAGATTACCAAAAATACATACTTGATTTCTGAACTTCAAAGAAGATTTTCTTTTGAATTTGATGGCATGAGAAATCATGAATATTACTTTGAGCAATTTGAAGGTGGATCGGAGTCCAAAAATGATCAGAGTGAATTAGTGGAAAAAATCAAAGAGACATGGGGATCATATGAGAGCTGGCTTTTAAGATTTAAGGAAATCGCAATGACAAGGGGTGTTGGATGGGCTGTCCTTTATTTTGATAAAAAGACAAACACATTAAACCACTCATGGGTTGAAGAACAGCATCAGGGACATCTCACTGGGTGCTCCATTATTCTTGCTCTTGATATGTGGGAGCACTCCTATATGTTAGACTTTGTACCAAGTGAGAAGAAAAAATATGTTGAAGCTTTCTTTGAGAACTTAAATTTCTCTATTGCCGAGAAAAGGTTTACTGAAGAAAAGTAGATACAACCCCTTCCCCAAAGTCACAAAACTCTAGTGTGTCACAAAGACAAACTAAGTCATTCAAATTAGAGTCCCCCGCAACATATCCAAATTAAACTCTCTGTTTCATCCATCAATTTTGATGGATTTTTTTGTTAGTATCATCTGTTATTTTTCTGATGTCGCCGCCGTCTGAATTGTTTGAATATTTTCTGTAGAGCATGACAGAAGGTGGTATTACAACCACGTACCACCAAATGATAAATAAGTTGGAGGTCTTACCAATCTCAAGAAGTGCTCCATCTAATCCTGAAATGTACTTAACTACAAACAATATATACCCCAATAGAAAGTGTGAAACTAACCCAAATACCATACTCAAGTTTTGATTGATGAAACAGGTTGAACCAGCAAAGAACACAGCAAGCATTGCAAAGGGTATAAGCGGAACTACTATAATATTTGCTAAAATTCCATAGGAAGAGATGGCACCAGAGAACTTTAAAAGTAGTGGTAATGAAAATATTTGAACAGCAACTGAAGATGACACCACTTCTTTAAGACCAAACCTTTCTGGTACAAAACTGAAAAAATGTTTGGCAGAATTTCCTAAAAGGATAAGACCTAAAGTACACGCAAAAGACAATTGGAACGATGGGTCACCGATTATAATTATTGGATTTTGAATTATCATCAACACTCCTGCAATAAGGACAGCTTGAAGCGCAGAGTGATTAAGGTCAAAGACTTGCGCAACAATTCCTATCAAGGACATGATCATTGATCTTATAACTGTTGCTCCACCGCCGACCATAATACAAAACAGAATAATACCAACTGACCCAAGAAGACCTGTAATTACTTTTGGCAAAAAAGATAATACGGAAATTATAACTTGAGAAACGATCGATACATTGAATCCGGAAAGCACCACCATGTGAATTAAACCCGAGCGTTTGAAATCTTCTAAAGTTTTTTTGGAAAGCTCTCCTTTCCCTGTAATTAGTATCCCCACTCCAAGCGCCGCCTCTTCTCTATTGGAGAGAACTATTTTTATTTTTTCCACAAACAGATTCTTAAAATAATAGAGCCCACTCTCCAGTCTGTAACTTTGCTCTAGTTCATAAATCTTACCCATCTTTCCATTCACAATTTCAAACTGAATTCCTCTGGAAAGTAGAAATATATTTGAGTCAAAATCTTCTGTTATCTTAGGTAAATTTAATGTACCCGAAAAATCTATTCCATGACCAAATTCACAATTTGCACAACTTGTAATGACCCTCACTCTGTTCTTCCTAAAATGTGAATCAAAATATCTTCTTAGGTTTAAAAAGTCTTTGATCCACGAACCAAATGTTTTAGGATTTAAAAAGACCTCCCTCCCACTGATTTTAATTTTATTAACCTCAACAGTCAGACTTTTTTTAAAACCAAAGTCAGCTGGCTCAGTTACTATTACCCCATGAAGCTCTACTTCTTTGCCCTCCCTGTTCATTAAGAACCCTGATCTTGATGTTACAAAATTGTACCTAAAGTAAATTAATACGGAAGAGACAATTATTATAAAAAACCAAATTATAAAAAGAGTGTCCTTGCTTTTCTTTTTGTAAAACCAATCAAAGTTCATGCCGACACCATATCAGATGGACATGATATTTCTATAAAGAAATTCTAAAGAAAAGCCAAAGATTTTCTGTGGGCGTCCATGCCACCCCTTATACAAAAATATTATCGAGAAAGAAAATCTCTTGAAATATTTTCTTGATCGTTCAATGAAATTGCCTTCTTGTATATTGCACCTTTTTTGCCCTTCACCCTCTTCTCACAGTCAGACCAATTTTTATCAACATTTAATTTTCCGTCTACCTTGCTCACATATGAAAATGCCGCAGACTTACTTCCTGACTTTTTTGAACCACTCGCCTTCTTATCATCCTTTGCTATTTTAATTAAACTAGGATTATAAAAAATATCCAAAAGTTTTGAGGTGTTAACCAAAGCATTGACGTACTTCTCTTCTGCATATCTATCAAAGTTTCCATCAAATAATTTTGGATTACCCACTTTCTCTCCACTAACATTATCAGCAAACTCAGTTGCAATTTGATCGCACCTTTCATTCCCCACAACTCCGGCGTGTCCGGGAAGTAGAACCCAATTAATTTTCTTGCCCTCAATCAAATCTGACATGTCCTCCCACAGTTCTTGATTCTTTACTTCCTCCCCCGCCTTAGTTTTCCATCCATTTTTCTTCCAGCCAAAAATCCAACCTTCTGCACCATTCATCACGTACTTTGAATCTGTGTAAATATTAAATTCTGTATTTAAATTATTCAGACCAATTTTTCCACAATACCTAAGACCTGCGATAACCGCACTTAACTCCATCTTATTGTTTGTGGTCATTTCGCTTCTTCCTCCTAATTCTTTAATCTCAAGGATATCGGAGTTACTATTAAAATTCTCAGCAGCTCCACTTACAACAACTGTTCCATACCCACCCCTTCCTGGGTTTCCCCTTGACGCTCCATCTGCAAATATCAAAACTTTATTATTCATATTTTGGATTTTATTCTAATTTATATCTATTAAATTATATCGACAATTCTGATTCGAAGCGTTGGCGAATATGTAAAAGTGGATTTCTCCAGATTACCCAAAACTGTCTTTCTTACAATATTCCCTTTTGCCAGCTCACTTTCAATATCTTCGTACATTTCAGCGTCTGCAAAAAAAGAGATTGCTTTGAGGCCTGCGAAGCCAATTTCCAAATGCTCCTTCTGCTTGCCAAACATCTTAATGCTATCTATTTTAACATCCTTAAAAACAAATAGTGGCTTTGTATTACCTTCCCCATACGGCATAAGCTTTTCTACTTCATTCCAGGTGTTCCAAGTAACTTGTTCTGGTAACAATATAGCGTCTGCCATATACGACACACTCTTTTCTGGACGATCTCCTGAGTCTCCAGATCCAACTCCCGTGTCCTCTCCAGATCCCGCCCCAAACAACATATTGTAACTTTCCTTAACCTTGTCTCTAAATTCATGGATAAACTCATCATTAACAGAATATCCACCGGCAAATGAGTGGCCTCCGGCATTAAGAAACATTTGTGGATGCTTTTCTTGAATATCTCTCATTATCTCTACTACATTACATGTTCCGTCAGAACGGCATGATCCCTTTATAACACCCTCACTTCTTCCCCACAGAAACACAGGGACGCCGTAGTCTTTAACTAGGGTTGTTGAGACAAGCCCAAGGAGGGTTGGGCTCCAATCAGGGTTACCAACCACCAGTATTTCATCATCATCCAACTTTAATTCTCTGATTACCTTATGAATTTCCTTACTCATCTTAGCAACCACCACCTTTCTTTCATCATTAATAGAATTAAGGTGTTTCACCATGCTCTCCGCTTCCGTAGAGTCAGTTGTAGAAAGTAGAAGGAAAGCATCTCTTGGATCAGCCATTCTGGATGCCGCATTAATTCTAGGGGTTATTAAGAATGTTATATCCTCCTCAACCAAGTCCTTTTGAGAAACTTTTAGGGATCTGAAAAGCTTAACCAGACCAAGTCTTTGGGTTTTACGAAGTACCATAAGTCCAAACTTTGCAAAAACTCTATTCTCATTCACCAGCGGCACCATGTCAGAAAGCGTTGCTATTCCAACCATATCAAGCAACCACTTCTCCCAACCTTCCTTAATATCAAACTTGTTTCCATGCGATCTATCATGGAAAATTAAGGCCTGCACGAGCTTGTAAGCAACCCCAGCACCACAGAGCATCTTATCAGGGTATGCACAATCAAGGCGCTTTGGGTCAACCACAGCAACTGCAGGAGGCAATTCTTTGTCAGGTAAGTGGTGATCTGTTATAATTACATCTATCCCAAGCTCGGTCGCTCTTTTAACTGTTTCAACATCCGTAATTCCACAATCAACTGTTATAACAAGCATCCCCACATGATTAATATCCACCTTGTTTTCTTCTGCCAACCCTTCAATAACGTGTAAGTGAAAGCCAAAACCCTCTTTATGTCTATGAGGAATATAATTTACGAAGTTATGATACCCAACTTTCTTAAAGAAATCATGAATAACAACTGAAGCTGGGATGCCGTCTGCATCAAAATCGCCATAAATAACGATTTTTTCATTATTTTCTATTGCTTTGTTAATTCGGAGGACCGCGGCCTCCATTCCAGCCATTAAAAATGGGCCGTGAACATGTTTGTCATAGTCAGGATTAAGAAAGGCCTCCTTCTCACTAGGCGAAACACCTCTTGAATTTAATAAATGATCAAGAATAGTATCACCAGACCACTCTCTGACACTATATTTCTTCACTTTTTTTGCTTTTTTACCTTTGGAGCTTTTCAATATCATGATTCTAGCATAAAATGGTTAATATGACCGATAAAACAAACAACCAAACAAATCAAAACACAAATAATAATCATAATGAAGACTGTGTATTCTGTAAGATTATAGATGGGACTATCCCGGCCTTCAAGGTATATGAGGATGATGAGACTTTGGCGATTTTGGATATTGCGCCAACAAACTATGGCCACACTCTAGTTATTCCAAAGGACCACACTGAAAATATCTATACAGCTTCAGCTGAATTACTATGCAGAATGGCCTTAACTGCTCAAAAAATAGCTGTTGCAATAAGAAACGGTGCCGATGTTGATGGAATCAATATCATAATGAACAACGAGAGACCCGCCGGACAAATTGTGAATCACGCACACATTCACGTTATTCCAAGATTAAACGATGATGGACTAGTTAGTTGGCCCCACAAAGAATACAAAGAAGGCGACATGAAGGTGTATCAGGATAAGATAAAGGCGGAGTTATAAAATACCCTAATCCTGTTAGCAATCAAATTCTATTTGTCAGCGACAAAACCAAATTTACCTTTTGGTTTTTTCTTTTCATATGTTAATGATTTGATAGATTTAAATATTTTATTGAATAGAAATTCATTATTCAACTCCATTTCTTCAACTTTTTCTTTCAAATCTTTGTAGGCATCTATCATCTCTCGCATTTTTGTGAAAGCTCTAATAATTTGGATATTGACTTGAATAGCTGTTTTGCTGTTTAGAACGCTGGAGAGCATGGCGATTCCTTGTTCCGTGAAGGCTAATGGCGGTTTTCTAAGGCTCATTGTAAGACTGGAATTGGAAGTCACAATTTGTGACTTCCAATTTCTAACCTCTTCTTTGGTAAGTTCAAACATAAAATCTTCTGGGAATCTATATAAATTTCTTCTGACAGCCTGGTTTAGCCTCATGGTTGGAACTCCATACAATATAGCTAAATCTTTATCTAACATCACTTTCTGGCCTCTAATAATATAAACATTTTCTCTTATGATCTCAGCACTTAATGAGATATCTTTAATTTCATTTTCTTGCATAGATAGAAGCCTATCAAATAGAGATGATATTTCTATAAAGTTTTTATAAAGAATTACCAAAGAAAATCTATAGGCCACAAAATTGGATATCACAAATTGTGATATCCAATTTAGAATTGTAATTCGTCCTTATTTATAGGGCCCGTTGCTCAAGATCACAAATTGTGACCTTGAACACCCCAAATTTCGCTTCTATTTTATATTACCTTTCATTACACAAAATTGGATTTCGCAAATTGCGATATCCAATTTAAACCTTATATTCATGATTTAAATCTCAAAAACTAACCTACTCCAACGCCACAATCCCCGGCAATGTCTCATTGACTAGAAAATCTATCATCGCACCTCCTCCTGTTGAAACAAATAAATTACTCTTCTGATCTGATTCATCTAGCCCTAGAGATTTAACTGCAGCAACCGTATCCCCTCCCCCTATCGCCCCCCTCACACCACTTTCCAATAAAATCTTTGCGCATAAAATTGTTTGCTCTGTAAAACCATTTTCATAGTTACCAAGTGGACCGTTCCACAACACAAACTTAGCATCAGAAATTATAGGACGAAGTATGTCTCCGAAAGATGGTCCGGCATCTGCAATAACATCATTATCCTCAACCTCCTCTATTTTCTTAACAGAAGTTTTAGCTAAATCATTCACATCATGAACTACCACATCATCAATTACAACTAGTTTTGGATTTGAGACTACACAACTAATATCTACCGATCCATCAGAAACTAGAGATTTGCCAATGTTGAATCCGCGCGCCTTGTATACATCGTTAACTAACGCACCCCCCAAAACAACAGAATCCGCTTTATCCAAATATTTTTTTATCAAAGGTAATTTGGTATCAAATTTTGCACCACCTAAAATAAAAACAAAAGGCTGCGGAGGATTAATCGCCTCAGTCAAAGATTTTATCTCTTTCATTAATTGAATCCCAGCAAAATGTGGTAAAAATTTTGGTATACCCACAACTGAAGCGTGCTTTCTATGAGAAACAGCGAATGCATCATTCACATAATAATCCGCCTGCCCTGCAAGCTCCTTCGCAAAGCCTTCATCGTTATTTTTCTCACCTTCGTTTACACGAAGATTTTGTAGGAGCAAAACTTCCCCATCTTGCAAATCCTCAACAGCGCTCGTAACCGCCGCGCCAATAACCTCATTAATATATTTAACTGACAAACCCAACTTCTCATTAAAGTGTTTAGCCACAACCTCCATTCCGGATCCATCCTTTGTTTCTATGTGTGAAATCAGAATTATCTTTGCGCCAGCGTCACGCAAGAGGTTGACTGTTGGTAAAACAGATCTCATTCTCAAATCTTCAACCACTTCTCCATTTTCAATTGGAACATTGAAATCAGCTCTGATTAAAAATCTTTTGCCCACAAGGCCATCTGCATCTTGTCTATTAACAAATTCTTCAATTCCAACTATTTTTAAATTATTTTCTGACATTTTATATAAATTATTATAATTTTTTATTTCTTAGCCTTCTTTTTCATTTTTATTCTAGGTTTTTTCTTAACGATATTCAGTGACTGAACAATGCTTTTCAAATCTTCTGGTTGCCAACTAGCACGTCCAATAAGCAAACCGTCAACCTCTCCATTATGAACCAAATCTTGCGCATTGTCTGGTGTTACTGAACCGCCATAAACGATCTTAACAATACTTGCAATGCTCTCCCCCCAATTATCTTTCAAATATTTTCTAATCAAAATAACAATCTGATGAATCTCATGTGGAGTTATAGCAACATTACGAGAATTATTCACAGCCCAAAGTGGTTCATATGCAATAACCAAATTAGCAAACTGTTGACGAGAAGTGTAGATTAAAACCTCCTTTAGTTGAGCCTTAATAACAGAAAGATACTCCGCATCATTGTCTCTCTCAGCTTCACCTATACAAATTACTCCAGTCATACCAGACGCCAGAACCTTTTGTAGTTTTTGTGCAATTAACGCTGGATCTTCCCCCATCGCCCTTCTCTCCGAGTGTCCAACAATTACATAAGAAACCCCTGAGCTCTTTAGCATAGAGGATGATATTTCCCCAGTGTGAGCACCTGATTCAAACTTAGAAACATCTTGTGAACCAATTTTAACCTTCCCTTTAATCCCTCCAACCATTTGAGAAAGTGGGGCAATAAAAACTGAAGGTGGACAGATAACCGTTTCTGTTAGCCTCATTTTATCTGAAAACCTCTTAATAATGGCCATTTTTGCCTTAGCTTCCAATAACGTATTTGGAGTCATTTTCCAATTACCAATAACTAAAATCTTTTTTGGTTTCATATATTTCAAATTATATCAAAAAAATTTCTGCTCTGGGACAAAATTTCAACTTTTTTTGTGTTGTAATTTACGAAATGTTTAAACCTTATAAGCAGACTTTTATCCCACCATCAATGCCACCCACACTCCAACATCACCGTCCGGTAATATTATCTCTATATCTCCTTCAGACTACTGACACTCCAAGATGTAGACGTACTTGTCTTAAAACTAGTGTCGACAATATATGGATCATATTCAATTTGTGCACTGTTTGACATATACAAGTAGTTCGCCAAAACACTTTTTGTTTCTGAACTATTTGATAAATAGACAGCTCCATGAGGGGCGACCAAAATTGCGCTTGCCTCAGCTGAATTTGTAAGCTTTATGGCTGGTGTACCGCCGGTGCAACTAGTGTTGGCACAACCACTAGTGTTCTGTGTGGCTAGAATAATAGTACTTCCATGCTGACCACTTCCACCCAAATAGGTGCTATTTCCCAAATTAATTGTTCCGTTTACAACCACAGTCTCTGATTTTGTTCCATAGCTTGGGCTTAGTTGAATTACAGCGGAGTTATCTAATACCAAATTACCTGTAACATAAAGCGGTCCATTTAGGGTCAGCCTACTGCTGTTGCTAATTGTTAAATTTCCAACTACCTTAACTGGACCAGCTGTGGTTGTCGCCGTACTATTAGTTATGGTCCAATTACCATTTCTAGTTATACCTGAACTAGCTTGTGTCTTCCAATTTTCTATATCACTATCAGACATAGGTAAGTTAACTGGAATCGTGGATGTCGATAAATGACCACCAATAGAAGAAGAACCTAACCTTAAGACATTTCCGGTAGTAAACACGTTTCCATCAATGTGAGAACTGTTTTCCATTCGAAGTCCCCCATTAGATAGCCAGACACCAAAATCAAAGATGATGGTTCTGTTCGCAGTAAAAATCGCTTCTATCTTTCTTGTAAAACCTCGATAGTCACTGTTTGAAATAATCTGCTTTGTGTTTGAATTCCACTCGGCAACAACAGAATATGAAACATCTCCAACCAAAGACATATTTAAGACGGCCGGCATATTCTTATTGCTGTTTAATCTATACAATACTTCATCATTCAATGATTCAGAGTTAATTAAAGTCTGTTTTGATGAAAGATAATCGCCAGCACCTCTGATTTGATTAGCCACAGGAAGAGATAGTCCAAAAAGAATCAGGACAGCAATAGATAACGACAAGATGACAGCTATTAACACAACCTGACCGGACTCTGGATTAGGATGCTTTCTTGTCTTTTCCTCTTCTTTTTTAAATTTTAAATTAAGCATTTGTTTTAAGTAATAAATTTATACTATTTAAGTTATCTATCTCAATATATAAGAATTGTAAAAATCTTCTGACATATATTTTTCTGAACTTGTGCCATTATCTATTGTCATTTCAATTTTAAATCCATTAAACGTTGAGTTAGTCATGTTTCTAAAAGTTAAATTGGTGACTCTGACATCAGACAAAGTCAACGGACCTAATACAACATTATTTTGACTTAATAAAACCTGTCCATTTGATAAATATATTTTAGTTGTAGTAGACACAGCGCCATCATATGAAATCAAAGCTATTGATCCAGTGGCATTATTGAAAGCAGTATTAGGAATATCAATTTTAGAAGACATACTAACTCTGTCGTTCAAGCTATCCATGACATTAATAGCACTCCTCTCAATATTTCTAGAGCTTTTCAGGAATAAATAAGTTCTGGAGGCGGAAGAGATTAGACTGATCAACGTAAAGAGAATCACTGTCATTATACCTATATATATTAATGTTTCCACCAAAGAAAATCCTTTTTGTTTTTTTAATTTATATATAGTCATATTACTTATTAAATATATTATGGACGTATGAGGTTATAGATTTTGTTGAAGTTCCATTATCATCATGCCAAGTTATACTCACAACAAATTTCCTTGTCCCAAGATCAAGAACTCCACCACTTGAAACAACATCAAAAGTAGCCGCGTTGCGATAAACTGGATAAAAAGTAACTGTTCGATCAAATTTATTATCAATCAAATTAACCCAAGCTGCGGTTTTCCACAAACCATCTCCCTGGTCCCAAAACAACTTATAGGGGACATTATTGCTCAGAGGTGCTATATTATTCAACCAAGAAACATTCCTTAGATTTATAATTGCAGATACACCTTCTTCAGCCAGCATCCCTGCCTGAACTCTTGAAGTGGAATTAAAGCCCAATTTACTTATACCGGTTTCCAGATTAATTATAAAAATTAAAGACAAACAAATTATACTTGATCCAATCAAGACTTCTACCAAACTAAATCCCCTATTAAATAGATTTTTATTTTTTTTATTCATCACTTTACTTCAATTATACCAGTTCCAAAAATTGTTACAATTTTTGAGTGAGAAGGAGCACTTAAAGTAATAGTACCTGTTGCGTTTGGATTTCCTGTAATTTTGTTAAAGCTAAGTTCCAGAGAGTTAGAGGAAAATGAAACTGTGGAAACCTTAACTGATTTTTCTAGATCGTATTTTGATATAACGTTACCACTTGCAAAAGTAGGACCCGAAAACAAAGTCACTGTTGAAGATGCAAATTTTACACCGTACGATGAATCATTCTTCCTGTTTGATGACATACTTTTTGCCTTTTCTATTATTGAAACTATAGAGTCGGCATCTTTTTGAATGGAGCTTTTTTCTCTTAAGCTAAAGAAAGCACCAACCGATACCGCTGAAAGAATTACCATTATAGATATAACCGTTAGAATTTCTAACAAAGTAAAGCCTTTTTTATAAATACGCCCCACCCCAATCGTTGTACAATCTTTATTTTTAAAATCTGTAAGTATTTTCATAATTATATATTATTCATCACCGAGTACATCGGGCTAATCATTGAAATAGCGAAGAATCCAACGGCCCCGCCAATAAAGACCATCAAGACCGGCTCAATTATAGTTGAGAGGTCCTTTGTTTTTTGATCAACTTCATTTTCGTAAAATGTAGCAACACCAAGCAACATCTCAGACAACTTACCTGTTTCTTCCCCTACGCTAACCATTTCTGTAACAAAAGCAGGATATATTTTGGATTCTTTTTCAAAAACTGATGACATAGAATCACCTTTCTCAACCACCGCCTCCAACTTTTTTAGAGCACGCTTGTAATTACCATTTTGTAACACCTCCCCTGTGATTTTAACAGCAGTTACGACGTCAACACCAGCTGACAACAATGAAGATAGAGTTCTTGCAGTTTTAGCAGAATTGCTCTCTATGGCGATTTGAGAAATAACCGGCACTCTAAGCACTAATGAATCCATTATCTTTTTTCCCAAAGACGTTTTAAGAAAGTAAAAAAAACCAAATATTACAGCGACCAATCCAACCAATGAAAGTATTGCATTTTGAGCAAGAAAATCAGAAATAAAGATAATCACCTTGGTACTAGTTGGCAAATCCGTCTTTAGATCCGTGAATGTTTTGGTCAGTCTTGGGACAACATATATCATCATCAAAAAAGCGACGATAACCATAACTATAAAGATAATAGTTGGATACATCATTGCGCCCTTTATCTTCTTTTGTAGAAGGTATGTCTTTTCCATTTGAATAGAAACATCCTTTAAAGATTGAGCCAAATTACCAGACTCCTCGCCTGATTTAACCATGGAGATAAAAACTGTTGGGAATATCTTTGGATATTCAGATAAAGATTCATAGAAAGTCTTACCACCAGAAATTGACACGTTCAGCTTCTTAAAAATCTCTTTAAGCTTAGGTTTTGTTGCTTGTCTTTCAGCAACACCAAGGGCACGTGAGAGGGGCAACCCTGCCTGAAGCATGTTGGCAGTGTTTCTAGCAAAAATTATCTTATCAATAGTTTTGATTTTTGAGAATAAACTAAAGCTGGTTTTGCCTCCACCGGACTTATTTTTTTCTTTTACAGAAACAAGAGTGTCGCCTGTTTTTTTGAATTCATTAAAAAATGCGGACTTATTTACAGCCTCAATATCACCATTGTATTTGCTTCCATCCTTATTTATTGCTGTAAAGTAATATTTCATTTTAATGTCTTTTTATTTTATCCCCTTTCTCATTTGCCCCGCTACTCATCTTTCCTAAAATTCTATTCTATTCTGATGACGCAACTCTTAAAATCTCTTCTATCGAAGTATGTCCCTGAACAGCCTTGAATATTCCATCTTCAAACATAGTTAGCATTCCCTCTTTCCTCGCCTGATCTTGGATTTGATCAGATGCAACACCCTTCATTATCATATCCTTGATTGTAGCACTAACTTTTAAAACCTCATGTATTCCAACTCTACCCTTATATCCATCTTCACTTTCTTTATCAGGCACTGGTTTATAGAAATGAATTGAAGACCAGTCAGCATCATCAGCAACAACATGCTCTTCCTTTAGAGAACTTAAAACCGTATCTAAATTGGTGTATCTTTTCAAAGACTCTAATTGCTCCCTAGTTAAAATGTATCTCTCCTTTGATGCACCAAGCTCTCTAACAAGACGTTGCGCAATAATTATTCTAATAGTTGAGACCAATAGGAACGGCTCACACTTCATATCAATCAAACGAGGAATAGCCCCCGCTGCTGAGTTGGTGTGAAGAGTTGAGAGTACCAAGTGGCCAGTTAGTGAAGCGTTAATGGCAAGAGAGGCTGTTTCATTATCTCTAATTTCTCCAACCATTATGATGTCTGGATCTTGACGAAGGAGTGATCGGAGACCTGAAGCAAAAGTTAATCCGATATCTGGCTTAACTTGAGTCTGATTAACCCTGTTCATCTGATATTCAACAGGGTCTTCAACGGTTGAAATGTTTACATCTGGCTGGTTTAAAATATCCAACAACGTATAAAGCGTAGTGGTCTTTCCAGAACCAGTCGGACCAGTTGTTAAAATCATACCTTCAGAGTAATTTGTTGCTTGGTGGATTAATTCTAGCCCTCTACCGTGAAAACCTAAGTGCTCCAGCGTAAAACCAGTCATATTCTCACGCAAAAGTCTCATAACCGTCTTTTCTCCATAATATGTTGGCAAAACAGAAACACGAAATGAAACATTTTCACCATTAGACTCTATTTTAAACCTTCCATCCTGTGGAAGTCTCTTTTCGTCTAGCTTTAGATTAGAAAGAACCTTAATTCTAGCTGTAACACTAGGCCCAATGTTTTTTGGCAAGACCATCGCATCATGAAGCATTCCATCAATTCTATATCTAATAACTACCTCATTCTCCATTTGTTCAATATGAATATCAGAAGCACCTTGTAAAATAGCATGCTTCAAAAGGGTGTCTATGATTCTAACCACAGGAAGGTCTTCTGCAAGCTTTCTAAGATCCTCTCCGCTGGTGTCGTCAATATTTCCTCCTCCCAAACCATCGTCACTCAAATTAGTACCACTTTTTTGACCACCCAAACCACTAACTCCCCCCATCTTATTATTTATTCCCTTCAATGTAGAAACCTCCTGCTGTATGATATCGCCAAAATCTGCCTTTAAACTTTTCTGATATTGAATCAAGGCCGACTTCATGGAGTCAGTTGTTGTAAGTCTTGGCAAAATCTTAAGACCTGTTTTCTTTTGAACGAAATTAATAGCGGAAAGATCTGCCGTATCAAGCATGGCAACCTCAAGAGAATCGTCTCTTTTTCTGAAAGCGATGATGTTGTGCTTTCTTGCAATTGGTTCTGGAATCAAAGACAGAACTGCAAATTCAAGCTTTTGACTACTTATATCAATAAAAGGGATTCCCAATATGTAAGCCTGCATTCTTCTATAGTCATCCGCAGAAATTTTTCCACTACTAACGAGAGTCTCCCCTAGCGGCTTATTATCTTTTATTGATTTTTGTTCAATTTCATCAAGCTCAGAACTTGCAACAAGCCCGGAATCAACAACGAGTTTTTTAAGCTGATTAGGGTCGATAATCATTTACGTAAATTATATCACCCTGTAGGCGATATTGCTATATCGTGCAAAGAAATTTAATTCTATAAAAAATAGGGTATAAGTTGTTAAAAAATAAACAGAAATAAAAATACAACTGAAAATAGTAATTAAATCACCCAGTAGGTGATTTTGCTAAATCACTCGCTTGTTTATTCTTATCAAAGAAATTATAATTAAATTAATCATGAAAGAAAGTTTTCCATTTGAAGAAAATCCAACAAATATAATTGAACCGCAAGACAATCCCCCAGAAGAGAGGCTTCTACATGCTGTGGTTGAAAGAAATAGATCACCCTATGAATCAGATGATGACCATGAACCTTCTATCGATATACCTGAAGCCAAAGTATTACGAAAGAGACTGGCGCCTACACCTACACCGACGCCATCGCCATCGCCAAGACCAGCGCCGGTACCAGCACCAACACCTAGCAGACCAGCAAGAAGAACACAAACAACCCCAGAAGCAATACCACCCCATGCCGTACCACCACCTTTGCGCAAAAAAAGGACCGTGGAAGTTATTGAGAGCACAGATAAGCCACACCTTGAACATGCTTTTATAAAGTATGCAGATGGTAAGGGTACAAAAGAATTAGAGACAATCGAGTCTTCCGCTAATCACCTTGTGATCAACTTGTCCAAACAAGAATTTGACTCAGAAGAAAAATATAACTTTATACACACACATCCATCAAAACATGGAAAACCAACCTGGTTTACAAGACTTTCTTATTGGATAACAGGAAGAGATATTAAAAAAACTGAAGAGGCACATCCAAAACTTTTACAATCAGGTGTAGATATGAAAACGTTCTTAGCACTAGATAACATGAAATATTCCACCATAGCGGTGCGAGATCCAATATCAGGTTTAATATTAGGATACAACGTCTTAAGTAAAACTAAGGAATCTCCATCTTCTGTTTTTGGAGAAATGAAAAACAAAAACATGCTTAAAACCACGTGGAGGAGTTTTACAATATGGAAGGACACGAGAAAATACAATAAAGATATTATGAAAAGCATGAGAAATGGAGACGGAAAAGGAATTAGGTCTACCTATGACGACTTTCTTGCAAAATACAAGCTAAAATCCAGATTAGTTCCAGCCGCCGGATACAAAGTAAATGATGCGGGCATATCGTTTGAGAAGATTCAATAGTAATAATCCAAAAGTATCCTTATCTTAAATTGTAACAAATTTACCATTTTTAATTGTCTTAATTATTATTCTTTTTACTGCATCCCCTTTTTCATCAATACTAAAAACTCCGCTTGCCCCATGATAATTCTTAATACCATATAGACAATCCTTTATTCTTTGAGTATTAGAATTAGGATTATCTTTATAGCACTTATACAAAAGCATTACTGAATCAAAACTATTTACTGCCAATGTTTCCGGATATTCATTATATTTTTGAGTATATATATCTGTAAAACTCTTTACAGATTGATCTTGACTTAGTCCGTCATAGGAATATGGGTAATACACTCCATTTGCAGCATCTCCCACATCCAATATATCCTTTCCTTCCACCCCTAACATAAATATTTCTTTATTAGTTATATTGAGATCTCTCATCTGCTTAAGTGCCATTGCGATGTGCTTAGGTGGCATCATTAAAAAGACAGCCTCACTTTCACTATATTTAATTTTAGTTAATATATCTTTGAAATCTGAAGTCGTAGGGGGATATTTTTCCACAAGGCCAATTTTATTACCACCAGCTTCATAAACTGGTTTAAAGTATTTGATGTAGGATTCTAAAATGCCTGCATCAATCGCAACAAAATCAATATTTTTACCCTTCTGATTATCCTTGATATACTTAGCAAATATAGGTGCCTCTTGTTTTGTATTGTGAATAATTCTGAAACAATAATCAGATGCATCACTAATTTCTTCAGTTTGGGCCCCCGGGATAAAAGTAATTATTTTGTTCATTTCAATATACGGAGCGACAGCAAGGACCTCAGAGGAGGCATATGGACCTATAATATATTTCACCTTATCAAATTCAAAAAGTTTTTTTATTGACGAAAGAGCTTTGACTGGGTTACGTTCTGTGTCTTCAGAAAAAACCCCTATATTAATATCAGCATCTTCTTGTCTAATTTTTTCTAAAGCTAAATCAACACCTCGTTTTATGTATTCTGCCGAATCACTACTTGCACCCGTCAATGGAAGTAACAGGCCAAGTCTGATTTGATTAGCCTCAGGAGGCTTCATGTTGACATAATAGCCATAAAACACAAAAGAGCATAATATGATTGATACTATAAATATTTTCTTGTTTTTCATAGGCTAATCTTAGCTAGCACAATGATAAACACAATACTTTTGGCTGTTTTGTTGATAAATTTGACCCAAGCCTTATAATACTGTATAAAATAGATGTAGATAAACGCCATAGATTATGGCATATTATGTTTATTAAATTAAAACAATGAGTAATTCAATACTGTTAAAAAATTTAAAAGAGTCTGGCTTGAAAGAGAATCATGCAAGAGTATTAATGAACTTAATACAAATAAAACAGGCCTCTGTGAATGATATTAGTAAAAAAACTAATATACCAAGATCCTCGGTAGAGATCATATTGAAAAACCTATGCAAAATAGGTTTGGCAAACAGTTTTAAGAAAAAAAATATTTTGTACTTTAATCCAGAAGATCCCAAGGCAATTATCGATACCCTTAAACACAAAAACGATATTTTGATAGAAAGTCTGCCTTTAATGCAAGAACTGTATAGAGGGGGTAATTCAAATTCCGAAGTAAGATTTTACAACGAGCCCAAGTCTTTGAAGACAGTTTTAGACGAAGCATTATCCGAAGCTCAAGAAATCATTTATTTTGGTTCTCCTGATGCCTTGTTTGATACAGCAACACCTAAAGTGATACTTAATTTTATTAAAAAGAGAATTCAAAAGAAAATACCCATACGTGTAATATTTCAGGATTCTCCATTCGCAAGAAAGAGAGCGGAATTAAAAAACCAACTATTAATGCAATCAAAAATAATAGACATAAATCCCATCTGTAACAGCACTTTTATGGTTTGGAAAAATAAAGTGGCGCTACTGTCCTCTGACATAAATCACTCTCTTGTTGTCATAGAAAATAAGGAATTAGCTGATTTGGAAAAAGCGATGTTTGAAGGGCTCTGGAAAACGACTGAGAATTACCTATCCGTCTCATAAGACTTCTTCTGCATCTCAAATAATTTTCTATAAATTCCGTCCTTTACTCTCATTAATTTGTGATGACTATCAAACTCCTTCACTTCCCCATCTTCAATAACCATAATTCTATTTGCATTTTTAACAGTATTGAATCTGTGTGAAATTAATATGACCGTTTTGTCCTCTGGTAGGTTTTCTAGCTCCTGAAATATCTCCATCTCCGCAACAGAATCAATTGAAGCTGTAGGTTCATCCAATATCCAAATTTGAGGATTCTTATAAAACATTCTAGCGAGTGCGAGCTTTTGCCATTGACCAACTGAAGGTTCAACTCCATCATCAAACTCTTTACCAAGTTGAGTATCGTATCCCTTTTCCCAAGCAGAGATAAATTCATGTGCGCCTGACTTTTTGGCTGATTCAATAACCCTGTCAATATCAAGCGGTAGTTCAGTATTTCCAAGCGCAATTATTTCTTTAGTAGGTAGTTTATATCGAGCATAGTTTTGAGATAAATGCCCAACTCTTTGATAATAATCAGACAAGTCAATATCTTTTATGTTTTCACCACCCACCGTAATTGAGCCTTTTGTTACATCATAAAATCTCATTATCAATTTTGTAAGAGTTGTTTTTCCAGCCCCATTAACTCCAACAATAGCAATCTTCTCCCCTGCCTTAATTTTAAAATTAAAATTATTTAACACA
>Ga0247840_10005224_pt1 | contig 19738 bp, 17 predicted proteins | sample LaCruzMarch2015__FD_192404 | JGI IMG/M metagenome (GOLD analysis project Ga0247840, IMG submission 192404) | Freshwater microbial communities from meromictic Lake La Cruz, Castile-La Mancha, Spain - LaCruzMarch2015_17m | ecosystem: Environmental > Aquatic > Freshwater > Lake | place: Spain... | reverse complement strand
ATTTACATCATGCGGTCGTAAATTCAGACATCTTAATGGAAAAAAATCGATTGAACTAACGAAGAAAAAAGAGATTGTTCTACCAACTTTATTTGGTTAGCTAACTGTCAAATTTGGGACGGTACCATTCTAATGTGGGTGCGGATGGAGTCGAACCATCGCTCTGTTCTTTATCAGAGAACTGTTTTACCGTTAAACTACGCACCCTACACTATATCTTGAGCAATTTGAAATTTAAAATTTCAAATTTAAAATTAAATAGTATATTTTATGTATTATACTGTTCCTATTTCTAAATTTCTATAATATAATTACTTTATGCTTTATTTCTCCGAAATAAAAGGTAAAAAAGTGTTTTCTGAAGACCACGTTTTGGTTGGGTTTCTGGATGATCTGATTTTTCAGGCAAGTGAACTTCCTCAAATAACAAAATTGATTATAAGGCTTCCCAATAAACAAAAAATAATAATTGATATCGATGCTTTAATAAAAATCAATCACAACATTGTTATTAAAAAGAAATACAATCTTAGTGAATTGGTTGAGAATGAATTATATTTAGTCAGAAACTTACTAGATAAGCAAATAATTGATATTAAAGGTCATAAAGTTATTCGCGTTAATGACGTAGTTATTCAAGATAAGGAAGGGTGGTATATTTCTGGAGTAGACGTAGGAGTTCTTGGTTTATTGCGGTGGATAAAACTTGAGAAGTTTTTTCAGAATTTGCACGGGATTTTTGGATGGAAAATGAAACCGATCTTTTTGTCTTGGGCAGATATTCAACCGCTTGAATTAGCACGTGGACAGGTTTTTTTGAAAAAAAAGGAAGAGAAACTACAAAGAATTCGATCAGAAGATTTGGCTGACTATCTTGAAAAAACCACAATTAAAAATGTTAAAAAAGTAATAGATACATTAAATACACAATACTCAGCTGAAGTTCTGCAAAATTTAAACATTAATTATCAGAGTGCAATTTTCCGTTCATTTCCACCGGAAAAAGCAGCCCAGTTTTTGGAAGTTATTGATTCTGATGAAACAGTAGATATCTTGTTAGCAATTGGTTATAAAAAAAGACAGCTGATTATTCCTTTTTTGTCTGAATCTAAAAAACAGGAAGTGATCTATTTATTGGATTTATCTAAAACTTCAATTGGAAAATTAATTACTTCAGAATTTTTTTGCGTTGATTCGCAAATGACAGTTTCTCAAATTACGAACAAGCTGAGGATAGAGACCCCTGATTTTAGTTCGCTTAACTATATCTATGTTATTAATCAAGAAAAACAATTGATCGGTGTGATTAATTTACATGAGTTATTATTACAATCAAATGATGTAATAGTTTTTAAATTTATGACTCAAAATGTAGTCGTTGCCCATCTCACCACACCCGAAGAAATTGCGGTTAAAAAAATGTTAAAATACCACCTTGTTGCTCTACCAGTGATTGATATAAATAAAAAAATATTAGGAATCATTACACTTGATGATGTTGATGAGTTTATTTTAAAGAAATTAACTTAAGATTTATGCTTAATCGTTTTAAATTCAGTTATTGGTGGAAAAGAATTATTATTTTTTTTGCAGTATTTGGTCCGGCGACAATTACTGCAATGGCTGATAATGACGGAGCTGGAGTTGCGACTTATTCTTTGGCTGGTGCACAATTTGGCTATTCAATATTATTTGTTTTGCTTATTGTAACAATCCTTTTGGCAATTACTCAGGAAATGGGAGTCCGGATAGCAATTGTAACTGGTAAGGGTTTGGGTGATTTAATACGAGAACGCTATGGAGTATTGGTTTCATTATTAGTTTTTTTAGGTTTAGCAATTGCGAATATTGGAACAATTGTTGCAGATTTCGCAGCGATTAAGGCGACTGCAATTTTATTCAATATTCCGGTAGTTCCCTTAATCTTATTAGTTGTAGTATTGGCTTTTATTTTCGTAACAAAAGGAAATTATCGTTCGAACCAAAGAATTTTTTTAGTAGCTTCCTTATTTTTCTTTTGTTATGTAATTTCTGCATTAAAAGCCCGTCCTGATTGGGATTTAGCACTTAAAAGTCTTGTTATTCCAACAAATATTCATTTTAGTAAAGAGTTTGTTTTGGCAATTATTGCCGTATTAGGTACGACGATAACACCTTGGGGTCAATTTTTCATTAATAGTTACGTAATAGACAAGAAATTATCGATTGATAAGCTAAAATATGAACAACTTGAAACTTTTTTTGGAGCTTTCTTGACTGACTTTTTCTCTTTTTTTATGATTGTGGCAACTGCGGCAACATTGTTCGTAAATCGGATTACATTAATATCAGGAGAACAGGCGGCTTTAGCAATTAAACCATTTGCAGGAGATTTAGCCAGTATTTTGTTTGGTTTGGGAATGTTAAACGCAGGATTTATGGGTATTGTTGTTGTTTCTCTTTCAACCGCCTATGCTTTTTCAGAATTTTTTGGAAACGAAGGAAGTTTGGACGCTCCGTTTGAAAAAGATAAAATTTTTTATGGATTATTTTTAGCGCAGTTAATCATTGCAGCAATAATTGTTCTTTTGCCATGGATATCTTTATTTAAATTAGTTTTTTATACACAAGCTTTAAATGGTGCGCTTTTACCATTTATATTTTTCTTTTTGTTAAAAATCACAAATAATAGAGAATTAATGGGAAAACATATTAATAATCGTTGGTATAATTATTTTGCAATTATCAGTTCGGTTGTTATAGTTTTGTCTTCATTATTTTTAATTTTTACGAGTATTTTTAACTTATGAAGAAACTTATTGTTGTGGCAGATTGGGCTTTGGATAGTCTTTCATGTCAAGAATTTAAAAGTGCGGTGAATGGTTTTCTGCAAGGTCAAGAAAATCTTGATATTTCATTCGTAAATGTTAACCCATCAACTATTCATACCGGATTTGTTTTAAATCAGATTATTGAGATTGAAGAACGCTTGGGCCGACCAATGAAAACTGTAATTTTTCAAAATACAGATCCGAGACTTGAGTCAACAACCGGAGTAAAAGAAGCCCGTGGCGCTGAATTTGTGGTTATTAAACTACTATCGGGGATATATATTTGTGGTCCTAATGCTGGATATAACCTTTCGTTTATTAAATCAAAGATTGATCAAATATATCTTTATCCAAATCTTTCCTCTGGTACTCAATTTCGTTCACGAGATTTATATTCGCGCATATGTGCACATTTGATTGAAGAAATGGAAGATAAAATGGAACTGGAAGAAACACATACTAATGTTATTCCAGAAATCCGCGGTACGTATGTGGCTCATATTGATAACTATGGAAATATTAAAACAACACAAAAACACGATTACTTTGTTGGTAAATCTGAATTTCAGGATATGGTTACAATAGAAATAAATGGGATTACAAAGAAAGCAAGATATGTATCAAACTTATTCGGCGGAAATGTTGGAGAATTAGTGATTTATCCAGGTTCGTTTGGTCCGAAAGAAAATCCATACTTAGAAATCACAATTTGGCGCCATTTTACGGAAAAAAAATCTACGACTGGATCATTTGAATATAATAATCCAAAAATAGGTGAAGAAATCAAAATTACGCAATAAATTAAAAAAATTATCCTACTTGACGTTCTATAAGATTAATAAATACTCCATCACACGAAGTGAGAATGTGAGTATCATCTTTAATTAGTTTTAGGCAAATAACCGGGTTAGGGATTTTTAAAGTCCACCAATTCTTACTTCTCGTCTTATCTACTATTCGTAGTATGGCTCGAAGAGCGAATTTCGTTGGACTAATTTTTTTACAAGAAAAAAATTAGAAAGGAGGTGATCCATCCGCTCCTTCCAGAACGGATACCTTGTTACGACTTAACCCCCATCGCCGAAAAAATCCTCTCCAGACATAAAGTCGGGATTCAAATTTATCCGACTTTGTTGGCTTGACGGGCGGTGTGTGCAAGAGGCAAGAACGTATTCACCGCGACATGACTGATTCGCGATTACTACCAATTCCGAGTTCATGAGGTCGAGTTTCAGACCCCAATCCCAACTGAGAAAAGATTTTGAGATTTGCTCCTTATTGCTAAGTGGCGAAACTCATTGTTCTTCTCATTGTAACATGTGTGTAGCCCAGGGTATAAGGACCATGCTGACTTGACGTCTGCCCCTCCTTCCTCTACGACGAAATGTCGTAGCAGTCTTCTGTGACAAATATAACACAGAATAGGGGTTGCGTTCGTTGTCCCACTTAAGGGCACTCCTCACGGAACGAACTGACGACAGCCATGCAGCACCTGTCCTAGCCTCCTTGCGGATTTTCTGACTTTCATCAAAATAGAACGCTAGGATGTCAAACCCTGGTGAGGTTCTTCGGTTCGTATCGAATTGAACCACATGTTCCACTGGTTGTGTGCCTCCCCGCCAATTCCTTTGAGTTTTAACCTTGCGGTCGTACTCCCCAGGCGGCTTGCTTAACGGGTTACCTTCTCCACACCCTTCAACATAAAGTTGAGAAATGCAGATAGCAAGCATTCGTTTAGGGCTAGGACTACGCAGGTCTCTAATCTGCTTCGCTCCCCTAGCTTTCGTGTCTCAGTGTCAGATGTCTTTCAGAAACCCGCCTTCGCCGCTGGTATTCCCTAGGGTATCAACGTATTTCACTACTCCTCCCTAAGTTCTGGTTTCCCTAAAAACAACTCAATTCTATCAGTATCTTGCCTTTTTCCAAGGTTTGGCCTTGGTCTTTAAAACAGGACTTAATAGAACACCTACACGACCCTTTACGCCCAATAAAACCGGATAACGCTCGTAGCCCACGTATTACCGACGCTTCTGGCACGCAGTTAGCGGCTACTTTCTAGCAGAGTACAGTCAATCCCGCCATAGGCGGGACTTCTTCCTCTACCACAGTGATTTACACTCGTTAGAGCTTCATCTCACACGCGGCGTCGCGCGGTCAGGCTTTCGCCCATTGCCGACTATTCCTGATTGCTGCCTTCCGTAGAAGTGGGGTCCGTGTCTCAGTACCCCTCTGGCTGACCACCCTCTCGGGCCAGCTACCCGTCATTGGCTTGGTAGGCAGTTACCCTACCAACAACCTGATAGGACGCAGGCTTATCCCTTTCCAAATAGTTATATTCTTTAATCAAACATAAGCTTGATATTATTGATTATTACCCCCGCTTTCGCGGGGCTATTATCAAGAAAGGGGCAAATACCTACGCGTTACTCAGCCGTCCGCCGCTGAATTCCAACCTTGCGGTCAGAACTTCGCTCGACTTGCATATCTCAGGCACGCCGCTAGCGTTCATCCTGAGCCAGGATCAAACTCTTAATAAAAGTTTACTTCCTAACCCGATTACTAGCCTAAAATTCTTGTTAAAGAGCAGTTTTAAATTCTATGTTATTCCACTTCAAAAGTCAACGGCAAGTTGAGCTTTTTAATATCTTTGATTTAAAAACTCTCATTTAATTGAAAAAGTAATTCTTTATTTTGACCGATTTTAGATAGCCCTGTGATCGTTGTATCGCCAAAAGTATCAACTAAATTTGTTTTGATATCTAATTCTTTTTGAAAAAAATCTGCGATATTTGGCGCCTTTGCAAGATTTCCTGACAAAAATATCCCGTTTTTATATATTTCTTCCACAATTTCCGGTTGCACAAATTCAATGATTTCTTTAATTGTATCGGTAATTTGATTTAAATTCGTTAAAAGAGCTTCATTTATGTCAGTCGTTGACATCTTAATAGATTTAGGAAGTCCATTTTCCAATGATTTACCGCGTACTGCTACTGATTCAGTCTCTTGATTAAATCTTAATAATTTTATTTTTAAATCTTCACATGAAGATTCGCCCAAAATAATTCCGTTTTTTAAATATGCATAATTCATTACGAGTTTATTCATTATTTCTCCTGCATTTTTAATCACTCGATATGCAATCACACCCCCACCGCTGACAATTCCAATTTCGATTAAACCTCCACCCATATCAACTGTCAAACATGGAATATGAGAGTTAATGTTAGCTCCGGATCCGGTTGCTGTTGCTAGCATTTTATTGATAATAATAATTTCACTGCAACCTGCTTTTTGAAGGCATTCAATCACGGCTTTTTTTTCAATTTCCGTTGCACAAATTGGTACAGTCGTAACAACAGAAATAGTTGGTTTGATAATCTTAAAATTTGTAATATAGGGTTGAATTGCCTTTTCAATAAAGTGTTTAAGCAAAGCAACAGTTCCGTCAAAATCAACAATCACCCCGCTACTTAAAGGTTTTATAATATTAATAAAATCAGGAGTTTTTCCGATAATTGACCTTGCTTCTTGTCCAAAAAATATATATTGATTAGTTTGTTTATTCAGTCCAATGCAAGTTGGTTCGTTTAATAAAAGACCTTTGTGTTCAATTGAAATTCTGGTATTGGTTGTTCCAAGATCTAAGTATAAACGAATCTTTGGTATTAAGGAAAACGAGGTACGGATTAATTTTTGAAAAAATCGCATATTGTATAATAATTAAGTAAGTATATTATATTGTAATCTTTTTTATGAAGAAACTGTCAACGATAATATTGCACGGATTATTATTACTAACTCCTTTGATTGTCTTTTCACAAACCTCGGAGTTATTTGAATTTAACAAAATAATCTTTATATATATTTGCTCAATTTTATTATTTGGTTTGTTAATTACTAAATTAATTGTAAATAATTTTAAACCAAAATTAACTTTTCTAGATATTTCATTTCTCATATTCCTTCTTTCTCAAATTCTTTCTACAATTCTTTCAATAGATAAGCAAACATCAATATTCGGATATTATGGCAGATTTAACGGAGGCCTTGTCTCAATTCTTGCATATTTAATTATTTATTTTTCAATTAAGTATTTACTGACCTTAGATAATATTGAAGCGCTTATAAAGTCCTCAGTCGTCAGTTCTTTTTTGGTAATATTGTGGGGTTTACCGGGCAAATTTGGCCATGATCTTAGTTGTTTATTATTCACAGGGCAGTTTAATAACATTTGTTGGACCAATCAATTTCATCCAGAAGACCGCATGTTTTCGACTCTCGGACAGCCAAATTGGCTGGGAGCATATCTGGCAGTTAATTTTTTCTTTAGTCTGTATTTTTTTGTTAAATCACTTGACCTCAAGCAAAAATATCAGCAGATATTATGGGCGATTTATTTAATATTTAATTTTTATGCAATTCTATCCACCAGATCAAGATCTTCGTTAGTCGCCCTACTGATAGCACTCTGTTTTTTTATTTTTTTACAAATTAAAAAGACAAAGCGTGTGTTAGGAATAGCTTCGATATTATTTGTCGGATTGCTTATTTTTCTTTCGGTAAACGGAAATAATTTATTTAAGACTTCAACGCAACAAAATCAATTTAATATCGGAGTGACCGATTCTTTTGATATTCGGCAGATTGTTTGGGAAGGAGCAATTAAACTAGGAAACCGCTATCCCCTATTTGGATCCGGGGTTGAGACTTTTGCATATGCCTATTATTTTGTCCGTCCGCAATCTCATAATTTAACTTCAGAATGGGATTTTTTATATAACAAAGCTCATAACGAATATTTAAACTATTATGCAACAACCGGAATTTTTGGAATTGTCAGTTATCTTTTGTTAATTATTGGGGTGTTTGTTTTAACTTTTTCTAATCTTTCTCAGATCAGTTCTAAAGTAAAAGGATTAAATAAAAACGATATTATTAATAAACAAATATATAATAACTTAAATTTTTTAAATAATGCATTAATTTCTGGCTACAGCACAATTCTCATCACAAACTTTTTTGGATTTTCCACAACAACCATTAATCTTTTTTTTTATGTAATACCGGCGTTTTTATTATTGATTAATCTGTACTTGAAAAGTTCCATTTCCAATAATCAGAACCCAGTTAATTTGACACTAACAAAAAAAATATTAGTGTTTATTATTTTTATAATTTGTATAAATTTTATTATTGAAACGGTTAAATATTACAAAGCCGACTTACTTTATAATCAAGCAGAAAACTATGTACGTGCAAACCGTTATGATATCGCTTCAAGTTTGTATTTACAAGCATTGCAGAATAAATATGAACACGTTTATGTTGACAAACTTTCTTATTCTTTGGCCAGTATGGCAGTGTCGCTTTCTTTGCAAAAAGACGCAAGTGCTGAAAAAATTAAGAAACTATCCCAGTACTACAATCAAAAAAGCTTGTCTGACGCGCCATATAATGTTTTGTATTGGAAAACAAAAGCAAAAAATCAATATCTTTATTATCAAATAAGTCTTGATAAAAAAGATCTACTTGAAGGAATCTCAACTCTTAAAAAAGCAAAAAACTTGTCCCCGACCGATCCAAAAATCCCGTATAGTTTAGGAATCTATTATTCATTAATGGAAGATGTTGAAAAAGATATAAATATAAAAAAACAATTGGAGCAAAGCGCTTTAATTGAGATTAATCAAGCAATTATTCTTAAGTCAGATTATCTTGATGCCTATATTTTAAAGGGTCAACTGCAAAAGAAGTTTAAACAAACAAATGAAGCCATAAAAACGTTCCAGTTTATTCTGGATAAGTTTAATAAAAACGAACCAACTGCGCTTGAAGAGCTAAAGTCATTAGCCCCCTAACTACTATCTACTAACCCCTAACTACTTTTATGGTAAGCTATTTGAATCAGACACTGCCCAGATGCATCTTCTGTGAGTCCCATCTTTATCTTCGCAATCATCTCCCGAACAAAAAGTGGCATCAGGGGGGGATGATAGGGCGGGAACAGTAGTGTTTTTATTTTCTAAACAGGCATAGATTGCATATTTATCAGGTGGGGTGGAAGTGTAAAGATAAGTCCGGCCAGAAATCGGATCATTTGGTAATTTCTGCATATATGTTTTGATATCGCATCCTGGAGTCGAACCTTCGTCCGGGTGACAAAATGCAATCCCAAAATTAACAGAACCGGCAGATGATCCAACCCCCACATTGGCTGGATAGCTTTTATTATCTTCGTAGTACATCTCCAATGCCCGTTGAATTGTGGATAAATCATTTTTTCTTTGTGCGTCGCGACTTCTTTTTATTGATGTTAAAAAATTACCAGTTATAAGAGTTGTTAAAACACCTAAAATCGAAATCACAACTATCAACTCCATCAAAGTAAAGGCTTTTTTATTTTTCATGCGATTTACCATGATTATTATTATATACTTCTTTGTTTTAATTTTGCAACTTTTCATTGCTCAGTTTCTTTCAAGTTTGTTATAATATTTACATGCCTACTAATAGGTTTTCCTCATTGGCGAATGATTTTCCTCAACCAGTCAAAGCTGTTTTGTGGTCATACGATATAAACCATATTGAGGTGCAGAAACATAAAAAAATTATTATCTCACAGGTTCTTAATTTTGGGTCAAAAGAAGCAATTGAGTGGCTGTTTAAACAATATGATTTTACGTTAGTTGAAAAGATAGCCAACACAATTCCACTTTTTCAGTGGAATAAAAAATCATTATCATTGTGGAAATTAGTGCTTTCTATTAATCCAAAAGATCGAATGACTTAATATATGGATAAACTTAAACTTTTTATTTTATCTGAAAATAGAAGAAAGATTCTCCCTTCCTTCGTATCCTGGATGAATGAGTTCTATTCGGCTGGTGGAACTGGTCTCGCCCTTCAAATTGGACATCGTGACAGTATAGACTTTGATTTTTTTTCTAATCAATCATTTGATCCAAATGCAATGATACAAAGATTAACAAAACTCTTTGATCACAAATTATTTAATGTTACTCAGCTTGAAAAAAATACTTTATCAATTTTATTACAGTCGGAAATAAAAATTAGTTTTATGACATATGAATATGATCTATTAAATCCTCTAATTTCTACAGAATATATAAATATTGCCTCGATTCCCGATATTGCTTGTATGAAGTTATCAACAATTATGCAACGTAGTGCGTTAAAAGATTATGTGGATTTATACGAAATTTTAAAAATATATTCACTTGAAGAACTGCTTTTATTTGCGAAAAAAAAGTATTCGATAATTGACTCCACAGTGATATTAAAAAGTCTTAGTTATTTCGAAGACATTATCGATGAACCGCTCATATACCAAGATGAAAAAAACAAACCATCTCTGCCAGTTCTAAAACATTTTTTTCAAAATGAGGTTAAGAAATATATTGAAAAAATTATTTAAATATGAAAGTTCTAATAACCGGCGGAACGGGTTTTTTTGGAATGATTTTGAAATCCTACTTACATAGTCAGAAAATTAAATACATCAACTTAGATTTATTTGTTGACGATAAGGATAAAAAGAAGGGTATCATGTGCCAAGGTGATTTAACAAGAATTAAAGATATAGAAAAATGTTTTAAAGAGTATGGTCCGTATGATGCTATTTGCCACTTGGCCGCACAATTGGCACATGATGTCAAATCGGAAAAGTTCTTGTGGGAGTCAAATGTAACAGGAACTAAAAATTTACTAAAAGTTGCCTACCAACACAAAGTTAAGAAACTCATTTTTACTTCTTCAAACTGTCTTTGGGGTAATCCTGTTGGCCGACCTGTCAAAGAAAACGATAAACCCAATCCGATTGAACTTTATGGAAAATCAAAGCTGGAAGCAGAAAAAATCATTTGGAAATATCATAGAAAACTAAATACTATTATTTTTCGAAGTCCTACGATAATTGCTGCTGGCAGAATGGGGCTTCTTACAATGTTGTATGAATTTATTAATGAAAATCGAAAAGTTTACTTAGTTGGAAATGGTAACAATCGTTATCAATTCATCTACGCGCTTGATTATGCTAGTGCGATTTATAAAACATTAAAATCTCATAATCACTCAGACATTTTTAATATTGGAAGTGATAATGTCAAAACATTTAATGCAGTTTATCAATATGTAATTAATAATGCCGATTCTAAATCAAAAATTTACAATTTACCGAAAAACTTGACACTTTTAACTTTAAAACTATTGTACAAACTCAAATTATCACCCTTAGGTCCTTATCAATATAAAATGATTGCTGAGGATTTTGAATTTGATACAACAAAAATAAAAAAAATTCTCCATTGGTCACCAACAAAAACCAATGAGCAAATGTTTCTGGAGGCATATAAGTATTTTATTAAAAACAAAGAAAAAATAAACAAAAACCATAGTTCTCTCCCCGCTCATCGCCGCGGGTCAAAAATGGGGGTTATTAAGTTGGTGAAATTTTTATCCTAATTATTTATAAAACGTTAAGTTGATTGTAATGAATCAAAAAAAAATACAAATAATCTTATTTATCGGATTATTATTGGCTTACTTATTTTTTTCTGTGAATCTTTATAAAGATTATGGTGTTTCGTGGGATGAAGAAAAAGTTTACGATCTAGGAAAAAATGCATATAAGTATTTAACTTCAGATTTTTCAAACTATAGTGCTCTACAATATTTAAACTCGAACTATAATCAATACTATAATCCAATTTATCCTTTAATTCTTTATTCCTTCAACCAAAATAAATCATATGAAAAACAACATATCATAAATTTACTTTTTTTTATTCCAACAGTTATCATTTCGTTTATTTTCTTATTTTTTAACAAAAAATATATAAAATATGCCATTCTTGCACCAATATTTTTATTATTAAATCCTCGTTTACTTGGAAATATACCAATTAATTCAAAAGATATTCCGTTTGCCACATCATTTATTATTTCCTGCGCTGCGATATATTTTACAAGGAGTAGACATCGCTTAATCTATTTTTTAATTTTGGGGTTATTGTTCGGATTATCTCAAAGCTTGAGACTGGTAGGTATTGTTTTACTGCCAATTTTTGTAATTTTCCAAGTGACATTATTTCTTCAGGCACAAGAAAAGCTGAACACTTTTAACTTTCTTAAAAACAAACTAAATACTGTATTTATTCAACAATTAATAATAAGTTCTGTAATTATTTTTATAATATCGGTATTAATAACATTCGTTACATGGCCGTATTTGTGGTTGGACTCAAATAATATTTTAGAAGCTGTTTCCTCATCATATAGGTTTCCGTCTGTAGCTCACGTTATGTTTTTTGGCAAAATAGTAAATACAACCCAAATTCCTGCAGTTCAATATCTTTTAGTATGGCTTATTATCACAACCCCTATTTTTATAATTATCTCCATAATTGCCAGTGTTTTAATTAATAATAAGATTAAAAATAATTTATATGTATTTTTAGTAATTGTTTTGGCAGTAAATTTGTTGGCTTTTTTTATTTTAAATCCCTTAATTTACGATGGAATGCGTCATGGATTATATCTTATTCCAATAATTTCGCTTCTTTCTACAATATCAATAATCGAAATATTTCAGTCACTTGATAAGAAAAGATTAATTAAAATTTTATTTATCTTTTTGATCGTTTTTAATATAGGTAAATTATCAATAAATATCGTTCAACTGCACCCTTATCAATATTTATATTTTAACGAGTTTATTGGCGGGTTAAAAGGTGCTGAAAAACTTTTTGAAACCGATTATTGGGGCTTAGGTTTTAAAGAGGCTGTTCTTTGGTTGAAAAGTGAGTTAAGAAACGATAAAGCTATCAAATTGATAGCTACCTGTGGTCGTCCAGAATCATCCACTTACTATTTTAGCAGTAATATGAAATGGACAGATAATTTTAATAAAGCAGATTACTATATATGTTTTACGCATTTTAAACAACAATTTAGGGCTTCGCCTGATAAGATTATTCACATTGTTAGCAAGCAAGGAATACCGCTAATTTATGTATACAAACTAAAATAATAGATAAATCTTTATTAAAGATTAAAGAAGTAAATGAAAGAAGCTTGAATTTTAAATATAGAAATTATTATCTTCTATCTAATGATGTAAATATTTTGGCTAAATAAAAAACAGTAGTGGCAAATATTATTCCAACAATCACGTCAATAACGTAATGCTCTCCAAGATAAATCAAAGAAAACCAAATAAGAGTGCAGTATATAAAGAAAAAAATTGCGTACCCTCTCTTTTTAGTAAAAATAAACAAAAATATTAACCAAGGATAAGCCGCATGTAAGGAAGGCATCGCAGCGTTATTATTAGGGTTCATAACCTTATATATCGAGACAATGTTCCATTGTGATTTTAAACTTTCAAACACATAAATAATAATTTTATGGACTTTTGGAATATATCCGTTGTTCGATGCAAGCCAAGGAGGCATAGCAGGATATATAAGATATGTGAAAAAAGCAAAAAAAGATAATAATATAAGTGCTGTAAAATACAATTTAAATGTTTTTCGACTTTTCAACCAAAAAAGAAGACCAATTAATGGTGGAAAGACAAAATGTGAAAAATATAAAATCACTAAAAAATAATCATACCATGATAGAAATCCAAATCTAAAAAAACGGTTTTGCAAATATATTGTCGGGACAACCTTGAAAATAAACATATCTGCACTTATTAGTGGCTTTATATTGATTTGGTTTGTTACTAACGGAACCATACCTCGTAAATATTCATATCCGAGAAATAAAATGACAAACGGAACCCAATCTTTTAAAAAATTTTTACTTTTTCCCAATATTATCAGAAATATATATGCTATAAATAAAAACTGATCAATCCTCATCCAGGAGCGGTGATAAATTAGAACAAGCGTTATTATGATAAAATACAATGAAGTGATTATATAAATAAATGAATGATTTACTTGATATTTTATGCGAAAATTTTTAGCAAACATAAGAATTCTTTCCATACTATTAATCTTAATCTACAATTTCCTATTTTTCCGTTCTTTTTTCTTTCCTGAAGTTCGCTTGATAACAACTCCTGAGTTTGGCGGCGGCGATTCATTAGTAGTTCAACTCCCATATAAAAAAATACTATGTGAAAAAATTAAACAAAAAACATTCCCATTTTGGGTTAAAAATATGTCGATGGGATATCCTTTAATGGCAGAAGGCGAAGTTGGATCATTTAATCCTGTTAATATCGTTACTTGTCTATTGTTTGATTATAAAACTGCATTTAATCTTCAAATCGTTCTTCATACTTTAATCGCGCAAATTGGTTTTATGTTTTTAGCAAAAGAGCTGGGTTTGAGAAATCTTACAGGATTATATTTAGGCTTTTTATTTCCTTTTACTCCAATAATCTTAATGAATTATATGCAAATATCTTTAGTATATCCTCTTTTCTATATTCCTGTAATTTTATACTCACTAATAAAATTACTCAATAATATTAATTTGAAGAATGTCACATCGCTTGGTATTTTTATTTCACTTCAACTTTTATGCTCTCACCTTCAAATTACTTTTATTACGTTTATTTTCTTGTCGCTATTCACAATTATTTATCTTTTACTTGATAGAACTAATATTCTTACAATAATCAAAACATATATATTTTTTCTATTTTCCTATTTTTTAGGATTCTTGCTATCATCGATCCAATCAATTCCCGCTATCGAATTCTTACTAAATTCAAATCGCTCAGTAGGAAATTACGCTCAGATTTACGATCAGAATTTGACATTTGTTAACCTGCTAACAATGATTTGGGTTAATATATTAGGTAAGCCTCAAGATGGATCATATCCGTTATTGAAGATAGCCCAACCCTGGGAGGGAAATTTTAACATATATACGCTTCCGTTAATATTTTTATTCATATTTATATTTTTACTAATAAAAAATAGAATAAAATCAAAGATTTTTATATCTCTCACGATAACATCATTAATAATATTATTAATTGCCTTAGGAAAAAATTCACCAATTTCAATTATTCATTCTTTTCCATTTTTCTCATCATTTAGATATCCAACACGTTTTGTATTGGTTTTAATACTATTATTATCGTTATTATCCTCCTATGGATTTAACTATTTTATAAATAAATTAAAACATAAAAATACAGTTATATGCTTTTCAGTAACAATATTTATTTGCATATTAATTGAATCACTCGTTTTCTTAAAATCATTTCACATATTTAAAACCAGTAATGAAATATTTCAAAAAACAGAACTGTTTGACTTAATAAATACTAAGTCTAATATTAATAGAATTTTCGATCCACAAACTAATCGTTCTTTTTTTAATAATATTTATATTAAAGAAGGTTATATAAACAATCCAAACTTTAATTATGATTTTTTAAACAGTTCATATCATCCAAATATTAATCTGATCTACAACATACCGGCTGTAAATAATAATATTGGACCACAATTAAATAGATATGATTTTGTATTATCAAATATTGTCGATATAAAAAAAACAAATAAAAATGAAGTTTATTTAACTTCCCAAGGAATTAATATTTTAAGAATCTTATCAGTTCGTTCGATAATTTCTATAAAAAAAATAAAGAATAATTCGCTTTGTTTAATTAAAGTAATTCAAAATAAAGCTGTAACAATATATCTTTACGAAATAACAAATTCTAAAGAACGAATCCAATACTATTTAAAAGTTGAAAAAGGAAGTACTTTTCAAGATTTTATTAGTTTGATGAATAAAGATAGCAACATTGACACAGTATTTATCGAGGATAATTATCCTAAAACGATTAATTCTGATAGTTTTAAAGTTAAAAATAGCTATTATATTAACAAAGACGACGATACATATTTATCTGTAGTTACAAAAACGAATATTCAATCCATTTTAGTTTTAGCTGATACTTTTTTCCCAGGATGGCATGCGTATATTGATGGAAAAGAAACGAAAATTTATCGGGCGAATTTGATGTTTCGCGGCATTGTTCTTCCCAAAGGTGAGCATATAGTTGAGTTCAAATATATTCCCGAGTCGTTTTATATGGGGGTTGGCGTGAGCGGAATGACTCTGGTGGGATTAATTGTTGTATATATACTATCATTGCGAGGAGTGAAGCGACGAAGCAATCCCGTTACCGATAAATGCAACTAATTTATACAGTTTATTCTTTATTAACGGGATTGACACGTCCCGATGTAAACTCGGGACTCGCAATAACATTCGGTTTGGAAAGACGTTTTATATCAAAAAATTTACTAAAATATTACTATGAAGTTTCATTTCACCAAACACGCTAAAGAAAAGTTATTATCTATTAGAAGAGCAGGCTTTCTTGTTTTGCAATCTATGGTGAAAGACGCAATTGTGAAGCCAATAAAGGTTGATCAACGATCAGATGGAACATTTATAGCTACTTCAATTTTGGATAAAAGTCATGTTCTTCGCGTTGTTTATCGACTTGAAGATGATATAATAATTATTATTACTTTTTATCCTGGAAGGAGAAAAGCATATCTATGAAATACAACTACGACCCAGAATCTAATATATTAACGTTAAAGATTGCCAATAGACCATATGAATATGCAGAAGAAATGGGTGATTTTATCGTGCATTTTGATAAAAAAAATAAGCCTGTTTATATTGAGATACTCAATGCAAATAAATTCATTAAAAAAGCAGTTAATGTTCTACCAAAGTCATCAATAAAAGAATTTTATCCCCAGATTTCGGTTTAACTATTTTCAGACTATTTCAACACTCTCAAATCCATCAATTGAATATTGGTAAATTGAAACTTGGTTGATCATTGAGAGTTGAACATTGATCATTTATCAACCCCTCCTAACCCCTAACTCATAACGCTTAACTTTTATCAAAGGCTTAACGGCACATCTTCTTTCTTCTTCAGGTCGTCGTACATTTTCATCAGTTTTTCCGGATCTTTGGGTTTAATATTACAAAGTCCATAATATTTAATTAATGTTTTCAGATCATCACTACTTGAGTAAAATGTTTCTTCTTTTGCGTTGACCATATAATACTTTGCCAAGATACAATCTTTTTCGTTCATAAATAGCGTTAATGTTTGCGGTTTAACCGTCTCCGGTTTCAAGTCAATCATAATATCGGCAAGAATCGTTTTTGCTAAAGTTTTATTTCCGGAAACATAGGCAAATAAGGCAAAATTTTCATATGCGGAGTTAATAGAGTTATTCAAGTCTTTCAGGTAAAGTAAATTATTTTGTTGCGGACTTAATCGATAGGGTTTTAATTGTTTCCAAATGTTTTGATTGTCCGTCAGCAGTTTTGGAGTTTGAGTAAGAAGTGTTTTTTTATCAGGAATATATCGCCATAACATTCCATATGGCACCCATAGTTCTGATCCGATTTCAATATCCGTAAAGAAATTATACTTGGTGCTGTTAGTTTTAATAATATTTAAAAAGTTATCAATTGTTTTTTCCTGTTCATCGTAAGATAAGTTAATATTTTTGATTTGTGATTGCAGTCTTTTCCGATAAAAATTACGGGGAAGAGCAGATGGATTGACAAGATAGATTTGTTTTCTTAAATATTGTTTTTCATTTTTTAAATATTCATAAACAAGGGAAAATAATAAGCGGTCATGATTAATCATCAGGATTGATTTATCAGGAGTTGATTGTAGTATTTGCTGTGCTAAAAGATTGAAATCTTTCGTTTTTGGTAGCAGTTTGAGTGTGCTCTGACTTGATTGATAGATTGTGTTCAAATATGCAATTAATATGATTGAGATAATTAGTTTTGGAAACAATTGAATAATCTTTTTATCAGAATACTTAGAGACAAAAGCGTTAATTATTTTATATGAAAACTTTATTCCAAGAGCAAAAAAAGGAATCAGAGAGAGATAGACAAATGTCAGAAACTTTTCAAAAGTGGCAGCACTAAAAATCGATGTCAACATATATCCGGCATAGAAAAAAAAGAATAAACCAATTACTGCTTGAATTAGTAAATAAATAAAGATATTACTACGTCTTTTTAGTGCAAAAATAACGCCAATTAAGATAAAAATCACACCCAGAGGACGAAAGTCTTTAAGAATTAGGGTTAGAGCAGAAACAAAAGACAATACGCTTCCAACTAAGTTTGGCATTGAACCCTGATATGCTTTGAAGGTGCCAAATGAAGCACGGGTGATGAGATTAATAAAGCCTCCGATGGTTGATGCGTTTTCAAAATCAAACAATGGTTGATTTGTCGCAGCAAAAGGAGCATACAAATAAAAAAATAATCCAATAAACAAAAACAGAAATTTATATTTAAGCTTTCGAAAAAATATTTTTTGATCCTTCTTAATTAAAAAATACCAGGCAGGAATAAAAAGAAGGGCAATATGTTGGTGTGCAATCATTAAACCGAGGATAAAAAACGCAAAATAACTATAAATTTGTTTTTTACACTGAGTAAAAAGCAATAAAACCAATGACATCGTAATAATAAGTAGAGTATTTAAGCTGAACACTTCAGGAATAACCGAATGTATCCGAATAATAAATAAATTACCAAATAAAAGTGCGGAAAAAAAGCTGACAAAATAATTTATTTTGTCATTCCCGTGGAGCTTGCCCCCGACCCCGATCGGGGGACGGGAATCCAGTATTTGCTGTAAAAATAAATATAAAACAACAATTGATAAGGTAGAAAAAATCAGAGAAACAACTCCAAAGTATATTGGTAAATGCAGTGTATTTGTGATTATTCTATAAATATTAATAAACACAGAATACAGAGGATATCCAGGTGCATGAGAAATTGCGAAAAACCCTCCTACATAGTTGAATTCTGCGCTGTCTCCACCGTATAGCCATTGGGAGAGAAAGGGTAGGTTTGTGAAAAAATATATAAATGCGATTAAAAGAATTATTATTCGATTTTTCATAATGAGGATTATTATAGCAAAAAATTCAACAAAAAACCCCGCCCTTCTCGAAGGGCGGGGTGAATTTTCAAGTTAAGTTACATAATGCACCAATAACAGTCATCTCCATCAATTGCGTCATGTCCTTTGCAATCACCCGCTGCTTCATGTAGGTCTCCATTAGCATCATATATAGTATTAGGATCGGCTCTAAATGACTTTGCTTGCGGCATAAAACACACAACAACTTTTTGGTCTAAAGTAGATGTTCCCTCACCTGAAATATAGATCTTATCTGCATATGCAGTTGCTAATTCAATAAAATTTGTTTTTAATTCCCCTGCAGCTGCAATTTTAGTAATCATAGATTCCATACTTGTGTCTGAAAGCTTAGTACTGTCTAAATGACCGCAAGTTCCAGCATCGCTACACCAAGGCATATATCCTTTAATTGCATAATATCTAATAACCGACCCATGAATTTCAGATGCAGTATTTCGAACCCCAGTGTCAGTGCCCTTTTTGAGCTGTTCAAATGGGTCAAGTGCTGCCAAAAGACCAACGGCAAGAGCACCGAGAAGGGCAATGACGATTAATAACTCAACCAATGTGAAACCGAACTTATTGTGTTTCATATAATTATGGTTAATAATAACGTTTATAACAACGATTAATATTAAATATATATAGGTATTTGTTAGTTGTCAAGGGGAATTTAAGATACGAATATGAGATACGAATAAAACGAGACAATACGAATCCTACGAATATGCGAATTTTTGTCATCGCGAGCCCCGCCAAAGGCGAAACGTGGCGATCCCGTTACCAATAGGACGCTCTATCTTAACGGGATTGCTTCGTCATCCCGCTAAGCGGGATTCCTCGCAATGACATTTTTTAACAGTTTAACAATTTATTAAATTAACAGTTTTTTATTCGTATATTCGCATCATTCGCATGAAGTTGTTTTATT
>Ga0247840_10005223_pt1 | contig 19741 bp, 28 predicted proteins | sample LaCruzMarch2015__FD_192404 | JGI IMG/M metagenome (GOLD analysis project Ga0247840, IMG submission 192404) | Freshwater microbial communities from meromictic Lake La Cruz, Castile-La Mancha, Spain - LaCruzMarch2015_17m | ecosystem: Environmental > Aquatic > Freshwater > Lake | place: Spain... | reverse complement strand
AAGGCAGGGTGTGCGCCAACGGGTAATACTTTATTATCTTCTTTCTGTTGATATTCGACAATGCTCATTGCTTCACTTATACAATAATCAAGGCCGAAATAACCCCAGCAGGAGTCAAGTTCCTCTTCGTGTTCGTGTCCTTTATCGCAGGTAGTAATACGGTACACTTTATATCCGTACACATCACCTGAAAGGTATTGATTCCAAGTTTCACATAACCCCTCTGCGGCCTTGAGTGCGGCCTTGCGAGTCCAAGTACCTTTTTCTCTTTTGACTAACCAGTAACCAGTAGATGAAACGTCCCAGCGGGCGTCAGGAAAATTGTGGTTGGCTACGGAAAGGGCAACGCCGCTGTGAATATAGGCAAAACATTGGAACACAAAGTAACCTTTTACCTTCATATTATTTTCAAAGATTTCGCGCGGTTCGAACCCTTCACGTTCAACTTGAAATTGTCTGTGTTCAAAAACTACGAACCGTGACTCATCGCCCCAAGCATCAGGCGATTCAGCGGAGTCGTCAGGGAATATCTTAATAAGATACTTACCTATTTTCTTTTCTTCAACTGTTTCCATTGTTTTGTGTGTTTGTGGATAAAAGATGAGGGTTTTGTATTAATATCTGTGCGTGAATAGTTAATATTGCAACAATTTGCGCTTGATGCGGTATTTTATGTAAAAGATATAAGGACATTATGAATGCCATTTCATTGTAGTTATATAGTTCTATTTTTTTCATAAGACAAAGATAAGTAAAAAATTAATCCCTTCGACATTTCAATGAAACTTATTTTGATTCTAAATAAGGAAACTAACCAAGAACCCATCCACCCTGAAGAAGACGCGCCAGCAAGTTTTTCGGCAGTTGCTGAAAAACATTCTGATTGTGGGACGGATTGCACGTCCCCACGATTCTTCGGAGCATAAAAAAACCCCGCTCGTCAGCGGGGCCGTTAAAATCGTATCGGTTACTTGCCGAGGGAGGTAGATAGTAAGTTTTTCCGCAACCTTAGGAACCGCTTTAGATATACTGATTCGGGCCAACAGCATTACCCGTTGTTTGTCTCACACCCACCTCACCGTATACGATTTCAAAGAACAAAGGGGTCAGGGATTTGATATCTGGCTATCGCAGTATCGAACTTGCCTAAGCCCCTCCCCAATATTTTAAAAGTAACGGCCTATAATACTAATCATAAGAATATTCAGAACACCCTCACATTAGACAAGCTTCGCCGTACGCCACTCATGTGGAAGCTTATTTCAAGGACTACAAAGATACAACAAAATATTCAAATGTCAAGCAAAATGTGAAATTTATTTATGACACATAACAATAATAGTCAATGCGACAACTATAATGAATCCCACAAGGGAGCCAAGAAGGATTCGTTGAAATGTTTCTTTTGTCATTGTAATATAGATTTAATAATTAGGAAACAAAGATTGCCACACATATTGCAGTGAGAATACCAATACCAACCACAATACACATATTTCTGAAGTTTTTATTTTCGTCCATTGTAGTACAGATTAAAAATTTATTATGCGAAGCCGATTGCAAAGGCAATACCGATTGAACTAATCCATACAATTACGTGTATAAACTGTGCGGCTGACCTGTTTGCGTCACTACCATACCAACTAGACGAATCGAATGGCTCATATTCCTTTGTCGGCCACAAGAATAACCCAGATTTCTTTGTAAGACGGCTGGTCTTCATTGTTCGAAAATAAGACTTAGTGACAAAGATAGTTATGACAATCATTATTAAAAATCCGATTATCATTCGCACCATATCAACACCCGCCACTTTCCATATAATAAGGAACATAACGGTCTTACCCAGATTTGAATTGGATAGGTCTATTGCAACATCTTTGACTGCTCCAAGCCCTTCACGAGCGGCAGTTCCGATTTCTTTACCCATTCCTGCCCATTTACCGTAGGTTTCAATCTTAGTAGTGATTTCATCCGTTTTCATTTTGTTTGCAATAGCGGCCTTCACGGCAGCAGGCATCCCAGCAGTATCAATAGATACCACATTTGTTTGGCCAGCAGCAGGTACACACGAGAAAACCAGTAACATTGTACCGATTAACATTAAAATTACAAAAATCTTTTTCATATTTGTTTTGTATTAAAGGTTAGATAATATTTTGTTTAACGGGTCATAAATTCCTTAATGAGGGAACTCTCAACGCAATCAAGGGCTTTGCGCATAACATTGATACTTTGAACGCTGGTGAATTCAAGGAGTACCCTGATTCCATCAATAGAGGGTATACCAGGAATATGGTCACCGTTTTTAATGTCTTTGTTCTTTTCAATCGGCGCCAGTTTAATGGCAAGTGTACCTTTTTCAGTTGATTCAGTAGTTACACCTACCGTAGCCGTGCCAAATTTAACCGTAATAACGGGATTGTTGGTCCACGGATGTCCCTAAACGCTATAAGTTTTTCAGCAACACAAACCGACTATATATCTCTCTATCTCTTTCGATATAAAATACATCATGTTGGCAACATGTGATCTGCAGTCTGCAACCCCTGAAGTTTTTCCGCAATATATAATAATCTAATCAGTTGATTATCAGTAGATAGTTATTGCTGAAAAAGTTCTTAATGCCGATAGAGCTGCACTAGCGGATCTGCGCATCGTGGCTATTTGGCAAGTTTCATGTATGAATATTGCTGAAAAACTTCTTACGATTCTGAAGTCGGATCTCTATCCACACGCCATCTGTTCTTGGGCATAAAAAAAGGGCGTCTTGTATGACCACCCCCTTTCGACAAGTCGGAAACACACACTAACCAACTCGTCTATGCTTTGATACGAACTTTCGTTCATTATACCTTTTGGCTCTATACCTTTCGATATTCCCACCGATTCCGATTCCTACCATACACCCGAGTAACCAGGCTATGACTACTGCCATTGTTGTTGCCATTGTCTTACGAAATTAAATTGGTTACTAATGTTGTTATCCACTTACCAAGTAATACCAACCCACATATCGTGGCGAAGATATAAATCGCTCCGCCTGTTACCCACACAAACTTCTGAAGCTTGATGAATAATTTTTCTTTTTTATAGTCTATCATAACTTTAACTTACTAATTTAGTTACACCAACGAGAACTGAATAGATAATAGCAATGATGCCCAGAACTGTATGACCAAAGAAAATAAGGACACAACCGAGGGTGAAAATAGGACAAAGAAAAATTCCTATTAATGTGAATGAACTACTACGACACTAAAGATGTCGTAGTTTCGGGAACATAATGTTCCTTCTCTTTAAGCGTTTCATTGCTTGCGCCAACCAAAGTTGGTCTTATTTTTGCTCCACGCTCGTAATCAGTCGTTCCAACTGATATATTTATTCTATATCCTTCGTTGAGGATATTAGTTGCCGCATTAAAATCTCTATCATGTTTTTCACCACATTTGGGGCAAATCCAAGTTCTGTCTTTAAGTGTTAAACCATTATTGATCCAACCACATTTAGAACAGGTTTTACTGGAAGGAAAGAACCTATCTATATGTATAACCTGCTTGTCGTTCCATAGCGCTTTGTAATCTAAAACCTGAACGAATGTTCCCCACGCAACATCACCAATTGCTTTTGATAGTTTATGATTTTTCATCATTCCTTTAACATTTAAGTCCTCCAAGTAGATTGTATCAAATTGTTTTATCAAAGAATTAGTTGTTTTATGAATAAGATCCATTCGTGAATTAGTAATTTTTTCGTAAATGAGGGCAACTTTTATTCGTTGTTTTTCATAACGAATTGATTTGCCGGTCTTTCGTGATAGAGATTGTTGATTTAATTTTAAACTTCTTTCATAATGTTTTAGAAATCTATGGTTCTTGATTTTCGTTCCATTAGACAACACTAAAAAATCTTTTATTCCTAAATCTATTCCTACTGATTGATTAGTTTTTTGTAATGGTTGGTATTCCATTTCAGTTAAAATTGAAACAAAGTATTTTCCAGTAGGAGTTTTTGTTATTGTTGCTTTTTTTATTGTCCCTTTAATTTTTCGTTCCATTATCATTTCTATACCTTCTTGAAATTTAGGTATGAAAAGTAGATTATCATCATTTTTAACAAATTGGGGACAAGTAAATGAATTTTTATTTCTTTTAGATTTAAATTTAGGAAATTGAGTTCTTTTATTAAAGAAATTTTGATATGCTTGGTCTAAACATTTTAATGAGTATTGTAATGATTGGCTATTAACTTCTTTTAACCATTCAGTTTCATCATTAGTTTTCAATTCAGTTAAAAATTTTGATTGTTGATTGTAAGTAATTGATTTTTTGTTATTTAAATATTCCTGTTTTCTTTGATTTAGAAAATAATTATATGACCATCTAACAGAACCAAAATGTTTGTTCAGTAAGATTTTTTGTTCGTCTGTTGGTTCTAACCTGAACTTATATGTATATTTAATTATTTTCATTTAAACAAAAATGATTTTTTTGTATAAGTATATATAATTAAAAATATATCACTTTTTTCCATTTTTAAAATGGTTAAAAGGTTGGGTGTCAAATTCATCAAACTACACTAAAGATGTAGTTGTTTTCTTTGACGGACTCTATAAATTTAGAACGAGAAATTCTACCTATTATTGGGAAATAAAATAAAAGTTATGGAAAGAAAAATAGAAGTATATAAGGATAGTAACGGTAAGTTACATGAAGATAGGAATGATTATTATGTGGCAGAAACAAAAATCATTCATGAAAATAATATTGTAATGTGGAAACATTGGACAGATTTAGTAGAATCGGATCCAGAAATGTTTTATAAGATAATGATGAATTTTACAAAAATAATTGAATCTAAATCACCGGATGAAAACCAAAAATCATTTAATGAAAAGATAAATTTCATTAAAGAAGCTAAAATGATAATTCATAAAACCAGAGAATATGATAGATTTTATGTAAATCCGAATTGGAATGATAGTCCGGGTGATTGGTTGGGTATAAGTGCACAAGATTTAGGTGTACCAAATTGTTAATATATAAAAAATAATTACTGATATGAAAAAAGAAAAATCACAGAGAACAAAGGAAAGAAACAGAATGATTGTTTCGGAATTGAAAAAGTCTAGAGGTACTGAAAAGTACAAAGTTACCGTTCAAAAATTAATAAATGAATTGGGTATATCTTTTAAACAATTAAATAGAATAAATTCCAAATTATCTAGTCATCCGACAGAAGATATTTTGGGTAATGTAATTGATAAGAAACATCATCTTGTTCATACAAAGGCTTGGTGGATTGAATAAAAAATAATAACAATAACATGAAGAGAGAACAAATTTTAGAAGTTTGTCAGGAATATGACGATATGTTAAAAAATGAAGGTTTCGATATAGAACATCGTGAAAAATTTGAGAACAATCGTGATATGAATCACATTCGTTGGATGTTAAACGAAATCCCAAAGATAATAGACATCCCTTGTAAAATGGAAAAAGTAAACAGATGGTTAGGTTTCATACAAGGATCGTTATGGATGGGTGAATTTTATACCATCGAGGAAATGAAAAGTCACAATAGAAGTGGAAAAGAATGTGACGATGGTAAAACAGTTACAAAATTGGATCATCCATATCCATATGAAGGTGGAATAAAAGAAGATATTACATAATGTTAACTGGTATTATTCGTGCTCAAGCACAAAACGTGATGTTGTGGGATTTCCTTGAACAAGCTGAAAACTTGTTGAAGGAAAGCTTACAACATTTGGATGATAGTGAATATGATGAAGATTTCAGGGAAAAGGTACAAGAATTTTTAAATAAAAAAAGAGTATGACAGATTTAAGAAAATTATTTCGTTGTAATCTTGGAAAAGATAGAATTACTGTATCAGAAGAAGAAATTATCGAATTGAATTCAAAATGGAATGAAATAGATAATAAAGAAAAGACAGAAAGAATATCAAAAAATAGAAGTTGGGAAAAGATTAAAAATAAAATTGTAAATTTTGTTTTTTAAATAATTTTCACTATATTCATTAAAAATAGAAAAATGGAATTAAAACAAGGACAAAAAGTTATTTACCATATTGGTGATTTAAGTGGAACAGCTAAAATCGTTGGTAAAGCAGTAGTAGATCTTCCCGTAATTGGTACAACTTATATTTTGGAACCATACAGAAACATCAGGAGTGAAGTTTATAATTATTCACATTTAGTAGCAAATGAAACTCAATTTCAGGTAATCGAAGATGATATTGATGATGAAAAGGATAAATTTGACCGACAAGATGTTGTTGAATTGGTTTCAGATTTAATGGAACAGGATTTTGTGGATTTTACACAGAAATATGGTATCAAGGGTTGGGATAAATTGAATGAATGGATTAAGTATAGAATTTTTAATGGAATGGATCAATCATGAATTTGTAAAAAAGATTTTCTGAACAAATATTAGACTGATGAAATTAACAAATGAATATCCAGAACAAATTCGAAATTATGTCAATACATTCTTTGAACAAGATTTTTTCTTAATTGTTTTAAAAGAAGAAGGAATAAGAGAAAAAATTGCATTTGATTTAATATGTAAGGAATGTTTTAATAAATTCATCAAAGGGGATAACATTGATTTGGATATTGATACATTAGAAAAGGTATTGAAAAAATCAATGATAAAATCTGTTATGGAAGGTTTAAAAGATAGGGGTTTAATTGATTCTGTTGTTGATGAAAAAGATGAAGATGTTTATTTTCCGACACAAATGGGAAAAATATTAATTGAAAAACTTAAATCTGATGAAGAAGTAATGGAAATTGTAAATAAAATAAAAACTGAAGATGGAAAGATGTAAAATTTTTTACGATTGTAACGAATCTGTAAAACTGGGTGATACAATTGATAATTGGATTGTATCAAATAATATAAAAGTAACAAGAATGAAAACCGTAGCGGGCAGATTGGATCATCATGTAAGTGTTGTAATTTTTTATGAAGATCAAAATGATCCATTTACGGAAAAAATATTAAAAACTTTATATTCATTACAAAGTTTTAATAAATTGAGTGATAGAATTATAAATATTTTTTCTGAACAATTTGGTATTGATTGTAAGAAACTTTGTATTGATAATGGAATAGTTTATAATATAGAATAATATGTGGTACGGAAAAGGATTTAACGATGGACCTGATGAATTGAATGATGAAAGTAGTTTCGATGAAACATCTGGTCCCTATTATGGGAAAGGTTTTAATGATGGATTGGTTACAAAACCAAAACAGAAAAAAACAGAAAAAGACGATGATAATTTTAGTTTAACTGGTGGTTGGTTCGGTTGATTATGAAAAGATTATTAAAAAGGTTTTTATCTTTTTTTAGAAAAAAGAAAACAAATTATCCAAATTATCCATTGAATCACAATCCTTATTTATATAGGGGTCGAAACGGATCAAACTTTTTCAATTTTTATAAGAACTCACCAAGAATTAAATAACTATTTTAATTAAAAATATATGATGTTAAATTATTTTCAAAAGTTTGATGGTGAAGTAAAAACTTTACAATTGAAGAAGAATCCATTATATTTTGGTACAGGTTGGTATGAAGATATAAATGGTGTAAAATGGGATATTAGTTGTGTGGTTGGTGGTGATAAACCATATGTAACAGCAAGACTGGTCGATAATAATAATCCATATTACAGTACATCTTCTGATGGTCATTCTTATGGATTTCATCAATGGAATCCTTATTTCTTTGAAATTATAAAGTAAACTTATTAGTATTTTTAAAATATAAAAAACAAAAAATCGTTATGAATTTATACTATTTAACAAGTGAAGATTACCCTAACCTAGTAAAAGTTAGTTTTTGTTCTGAAGCACCGGTTTCTAATGTACAGAGTGCTTTATCAGAACTTGGTTTCAAAGCATCTTTGAAACAATTAATGGAATCTTTAAACAAAGCAGGATTCCCCACAGAAGATAAATCTGCCATAAAGATAAAGAAATAATTTTTTATTTCCAATCTTTTCGTTATATTTGTAAAAATTGGAAATATGAGAACCTATAAAGGGGAAATTAAATTACCGCCAAAAAATACCGCTTACTGTAAATTTTATCGTGACGGAAGTGATGAATATACCATCAGACCAACAGCTTATTACAAAAGAAAAATGAATGGTATCCGTAGGGGTCTGAAAATTGTTCATATTGGTGAAGATGTTTGGAGGATAGGTAAAGAAAAATTTATCAAAGATAAAGGACTTCATCAGGTTATCTACGGACCAAACAATAAAGAATATCATTTGTGGGATGAAGATGTTAAAAACCTGAGAATGAATGGTGAAACTGATTGGGGTGAAAAAATCTTTTATGGATGCCATCAAAATTACGCCGATCACGCAAAAGTAAAGATTTACATTCTCACCCATATATTAGATGATTCAAATAATTGGTGTTTTGATTTAACAAATATACCAGAACTTGGATATTTGAAAGTTATTTATAATAACGGAACAGTCAAAAATATCAATTTCAATGGCACTTTCGAAAAATTTATTATTGAAGAACATGATACATCACATTATGAATATACATGGCATTATGTTCGTGATATAACTCCCATTGGATATAGAAAAAATATTTAATCAAACCTAAACCTTTATTAATTATGAAAAAGTTCATGTTTATTTTTACAATGGTTTTTCTGTTTGGAAATGCCGTTTATTCACAATGTAAGAATACCGAATCAGAACAGATCGGTAAATTTTATTCGAAACAAGTAATTTCTTGTGTTGATGATCCAAAAAATGTAAAAATCACCATTGATAGTTGTAATTCAAAAGAAGTGTGGGCAACTGTTAGTTGGGAGGGCAATATTTCAACTTTGGATTATTATATTAAGTTGTATATTAAGGTGATAGATTCCAAAGTTAAAGTTTATTACCTTGAATACACTAATAGTTTTTATAAAAATTTAAACCAAACAAAATGTATTCCGAAAGAAACGGAAGAAATACAGATTAATCAAAATACGTTTCAGTATTTTCCTTTTAAGGAATTCAACTTAAAGAAGTAATTAAACTTGATTCACCCCGGACCAAATAATGTTTATGGTTGATAAACCATTTACTATTGGTACATCGTTGTAATAAACACCGTTTCTATCATACCAACCACCCCTTAATACGGCGAGTTCATTCTTGTTTACGATGATGTCACCTTGAACTGGGTCAATACCTAATATTTTGTTTTGATCATAAAGTTCACGTGTTGGTTCGGTTGGGTATAAGTAATCATCTAACGGCGAAATATTTGTATCTGGGATATTAGTATTGGTATTTTCTGCCGTTCTGTTTTTATGATAATCTTCATTTTTCTTTGATACAAATTCTATATTTACGGAATCAATTCCATCAATATTTTTTATCATTCTCATTATATCAGAACGAACAATTCTATCAAATCTGTTATTATATACGAAATAATCAGATAAATTTTGGATAATTATATTTCTCAAATTATCTTCTAATACATTTGAATTTCTTCTTATATAAACATTAATAACATAAAAAGACAACACAGGATCTAATATTTTAACTGATGTTGTAATGTTTATTGTTCCCATCATTTTCAAATAATCTATTGTTTTCATTTTTTCATAATCATCTAAATAAAATACGTCTAGTGGTATGTTGAAATAATTATAATTACCTTGAAAATAATTGATTACATTTGGTATTAAAAATAAATACATTACATTATCGAAAACATTTGGAAAAGACATTTTCATATTCTTTCTAACGGTTTCAATATCAGCTACATTTTGACCAAATGTTTGAACAATAAAATTGTCTATATAAGAATTGTTACTTGTATTTTTATCGTCTAATAGATTGAAAGCGTTTATCAATGAAAATTTATTCTGTTTCTTGAGTTGAAATATAAATTGGTCAGGTGTTGATAATACAAAATTCCTTGATACATGTGGGATGATAGCTTTTGTTAAAACTTTACTTTCCTTGTCACTACCAAATGTTATATCATTTTCTATTGTCGTATCAAATAGATTTTCAATATTTAAAATATTACCATCATTATCAACAATATCATCGACATATGTAAAATCATTTGCCTTATTATTAAGTATGTTACCACTTCTTCCATCTGATAAAAGATAACGAACTTCAATAATTGAACCGATATCCGGAACGAATCCGTTATCACCATTTCCGAAATAAATATCTAATCCACCGTTAAATCCTGTTCTTGACCAAAATGCCAATTCATTTGGTAACATGTCATAAAGCATATCTCTTTTATTTAGAAGTAAACCATTATAAAAAACAGCGAAATTGAAATTTTCAACATTTTGAGTTGATGTAATATTTACAGAAAAGGATTGTAATCTAAGTCCCTGACCTGTAAAATTTTGAGTTTCATATTTCCCTTGAATAACATTAAGTAATATTGCGGTATCTGACATTATTTCAAATATTGTATATTCAGAACCTAAAACTATATTATAATATAAAGAATTCGTTTTATTTTTTATTGATGTTCTATCATAAATTTTAATTTTAGAACCAGCGATTTCATCTTGAATACTTGTACCTGTTTTAAGTTTTAATTTTATTGTACCAGTTGCAGAAATAGACCTTGTTGGGTTGTTACCGGATATACGAGATAAGTTATCTATTACACGATCATCTGTTGCTGTATCTATTGAATATTGATTTACAGCGTTTTTGGCATACAGAATTGAATGAGAATATAATTCTTCATTGGTGGTAACAATTTGTCCAAATGGTGACGCATTGGAAAACACAATATCAGATTTACTTTGGGAAATTTTTAACCAAGTTCTTATTTGAGTTGTAAGATCTGAATATTTAGTTGAAAGAAAATTAAATACTGAATTTGTTGCCATTAATTATTTTATTTTTTTATTAGATAAGTCCATATGAATAAGCTAATGAAGTCATTTTTTCTTCACTTGTTGGTTTCCAGTTTTCTTCCCAACCAAAATATATTATTTCCATCAATCTCTTTTCATCCATTTCGAGGTATTCGGATAATTCCTTCATATTTTTTCTCGCCTTGTCGAATTCAATATCTGAAATATTTGACTCGTTTAATTTTATCTCTTTTATATGTTTCATGTTTTTATATATTAATTTTGTTTCTACTTCATGTTATCTTTAATCGTTTTACCGATTATTTCTTCTAAATTACTTAAATTTGATTTATTTATATCAGTTCTTTCACCTAAAATATCGAATGATAATTTGAATGTATTTTCATTTGTTCTTCTAATATTTAAAGTAACATCATCTTTTTCGTTTAATGTTATTGTAAATTCGAAAGATAATGATTTACTAGGCATTGTTTTCATTTCTGGATCAAATTTAAAACCAGTAACAGAAATGTTTTTGATACCATTTTTATAAAACCATTCATTTATGGAATGTTCTGGACTTTTAATTAATTTTGATAATTCTTTAATATCATCACCGAATTGATTATTTGTGATTATGTTAGTTAATTTAGATTTGAAATCATTTATATCTGTAATTTGTTCTTCTCTGTACGCAGTATTATCTTTTGAATTTGGATTTGGTAAAGTATAAAGATATTCAAATGAATTCCTTACTAAATGAGTTTTTTGTTTATCGACATGAAATGTTAGTTTGGTATAAATAACAATTTGATTTGGTGAATATAATTTATTAACGGATATAATGAGTAATAAATTACCATCATCCGTTTTTTCATATACCGAATCAGTAGATAATACATCATCACTCACAAAGATTTGTTTCAATGTGTTGTAAATATCTTCTATTGATATTTTACTTTCGTTTTGTTCTTTTATGAATTCGATGTATGATTTCATTAATATGGATTTTTCATTTCACTTGTTAAAAACTCTTTTGTTACCAAATATCTATGATTTATATCTGATAAATCAGATTCATCTATTCTAGTAACTGATACTTTTAATCCTTTATAATAATGCATTTTTGGTGTGCCCATTAATACAAGTCCAAAATTATCAATATTAAGATTTATTACAATTTGAATACTACCTTTATTTAATCCTGCTGTTCCATTAGTATCACCCGGAATATCTGTAATTAAATAAAGACCGGATTTATCTTTCATTATAGTACCACCAGATAAAAAATAAAAATCTTCAACATAAACCCAGTCACCGATAGAAAATAAATTTTCTTTAACATCAACTAAGGTATTACCAGTATAAGAATTAATAACTGGTGGTGTTGGTGGATTTGTTGGTGGACCTGTAATAGTGGTTGTTCCAGTGAAAACACGATCAACAAAAGTAGATAAAGAATAATAATAAGAATTATTGAATGTGGATCCTGTTGGATTGAATTGATTGTATCCGTTAGGGTAAACAACATCAACCGGTGTATCTATATTACCTAAAATTAATTGTTCTGTTCTAGCATTAGGTGTACCATTATAAAACATCACATTCAAATTCATTTTATTTGAAAATGTGGCAATGTCAGGTCTAATTATAAAATCCACAGATTGTTTATAATTTAAATCTTTGTCCAAAGCGAGATTTAATGTTGTACCTGTATTTGTATCATCCGTTGAATTATTATAAATATTCACTAAAAATTTTCCAGAATCTGGAACAGGAATCATATAAGAAATAGTTGTTAAAGATGTTGGACCAACGAGATCAGATGTACCATTCATTTGTGATATTTTATTTAAATTGTAGTTTAAGATATCAGTAGTTAAGTAGTTATAAATTTCTGTATAATCAACTTGTTGTGCATCAAATTTAATTAACGGGTAATTTTTGGTATAGTCTAGTTTTATTTTAACAGTATCGGAATCTGCAAATTGGTTTGTTTGATATAATTTTATCAATTCTTCCATATTTGCTAATCTCAATTTCAATTCATTAATATCTGTTTGTGAATATAATAATGATTTCAATTTTGTTATTTGGTCATTCATTCCAATGAATGTTGACATAATATTTGTATATTGTTCTGTTAATCTCACATAATTACTCATTACATTATTATATAAATCGAAACTAAAAGCATCATAAATACTTGTTGGGTCATAACGAAGTGGTAACATATCATTATCAACTTTGAAATCTAAATTCAAATTGTATATGTAACTATAACCGTCTTGGTTATCGTTTGTTACAAGTTTTCTTGTTGTTGTTATTGTTCTATCATCAGCATTACCGAAATCGTTATCTGGATTGTCTAGAATTTCTAATCCATATAAATTTGTATAAAGTTTACCATTTGAATTATCTCTAATTGTATAATACCATAAAATTGCATTGAATTCAAAATCAGGTGGTGGATTTCCATTTGTTGATAATCCATCGAAATCATCAAAATTATCAACAACTTTACCAGCTTGTTGTGATTTATAATAATGTTTAATATCGAAATCTAAACATGTTCCATCCATGTTATTAGAATTAAACTCTTCTAAATTTTCGACATAATCATCAGCGGCTAAACCAACATTATTAACCCTTAATACACCATAGTAATTACCGGAATATCTTAACGGGTCACCGGTGGTCGTTTTATATGTTTTATCATATGTATCAAAATAACCAAAATAGGAACCCGGATAGTTGAATGGATTTGTTCTTATTGGTGAAGCTAGATTCTCAGCACCTAATATTTCGTCTTGTATTTGTTCATCCAAAATTGGTATTTCCAATCCCGGATAATAATTTGAATTAGCGGTTGTTTTGAAAAGAACAGTTGGTGATTGTCCAGCGTGTGAGGGTATCATAGCTGAAAATTCGGTAAAGAACTGTTGTTGTGCTTTTACCTTACTTGTATATTGTATTTCACCAATATATTGTACCAATTTATGATAATCTAAGTAACAAATTCCGGATAATGTACTACCGGAAATCCATAATAAATCTAATGTAATTGTAGTTGATTGTATATTGTAATCAAATATTATATCTGTAATAATATGTGTTGGTGATGTTAGTGATGAATCTAGGACAGTTGTACCACTTTTTATATAAATACTATCACCAATTTTAAATTTCGCTATATTTAATATAGTTAATTCACAATGTACACTATCTGTATTTATAATACAATCATAATTTCTAATTTCTCTTTCTTTCCAAAGATATTTTCTAAAATAATCTTGATTTGATATTGTTGATGCATTTGGATTATCGAAATCTGGTAAATTTTTATCCCAATCAATTTTATGTTCAGCTGTTTCTAAATCCAGTATATTGTTTAATCTACACCATTTCCAAAATATTTCTTCAGTTGGGGTTTGATATTCCTTTGAGTTGTAAAAATCTTTATTGGATGATATTCTTACATTTCTGAATTCAGCGTCTTGATTAGCAACATAATTCCTTAATGATTCAACTAGTCTTTCAGAATATTTAACTGGATATGATCCATTTGGATCGAAATTATACATATTAATTCCTATTGATGGATCCAATACATCTTGTTTTTCAAATCTTAAAACCTTCCCGGTAGATTCAAATAAGTTACTTTTTGGAATGTTAAGTAATACAAATTTTGACATATACATGTCAACATCATCTTGAAAAGGGTAAATATTCATATCATTTGAACTAGAAGGAAAGGCAAAAAAAGATGTTCCTTTTTGTCTCATTCTTTTGAATAATGGTGTTGAAGCCATAAATATTAATTATTAATTTTTAATTTTTCTGTTAAAATAATATCAATTTTCTTAAATTGATCATATTTAATTCTTAAAAGATTTATGTTATTATTTTTACAGTAATCGTTTTTTATTTGATCTCTTTTTATTCTAATATCGAAATTTAAATCATCATCCCATTTGTGATATTTATTGAAATGTTGTTCACCGTCATATTCTATACATATATTATGTTCTGGTAAATAAAAATCAAATTTCAATGGTTGTTTATAACGGCAATCTTTAAATTTATATTCTTTCTTATATATAATCTTTTTGTTATCTAGAAATAATTTAATTTTTTCTTCACCTTTTGATATTTTACATAAGGGGCAACCACAACCATTAAGATGTGAAGAAGCTTTTTGTTCAAAAATACCATGTTTTTTACAGATTATTTTAACTTTTTTCTGAACATTAATATAATTAGTTAAAGAATAATCATATTTATTTTTGTGAATCGATTTTGATTTATCTATAAATATATCTTGATTGAGTGAATTGTGTTTTCCTTGTTCTTTATTTGCACATTTTTGACAACCACTTCCATTTAAATGAACATTTGGTTGTTGTTTAAAAATACCATGTTCATGACATATTATATCTATTTTTTTAACACAATCAATATAATTAATTAAACTATAATCATATTTATTATTATGTATTTTATTTGATTTTTCAATAAAAATCATAAAATATTTATTTGTATTTACTTTTTTATTTAATTCCTTAATACATTTCGGGCATCCTTGATGTGAAATTATATGTTTAACTGGTGTTTTTTCAAACATTCCATGTTCCGAACACATAATTTTTACTTTTGATTTATTTCCTTTGTAATCAACTAATGAGTAATCATATTTATTACCATAAATGGTTTTTGATTTTTCGATAAAATCTTTGGTTGTATGTTTATCGGTTCCAGAACATTTAGGACAACCATGATTTCTTAAATGTGAATTAGGTGTTTGTTCAAAGGTATCGTGTTCTTTACAAATGATTTTTATTTTCGTTTGGGCATTAATATAATCAATCAAAGTATAATCGTATTTATAATTGTGTACCTTATTCGCTTTGACAATAAATGTGTCATTATTCATTTTTTTATTATCTTTACCCAATTTATAATTGTTATTTTTCTTTATATATTAAAAAGGCGAGCGTGTATTTGACTTTGAATATGATTTTTTTATTTCATTGAATAGGTGTATCTTTGTATTGTCAAATTTAAAAACCCAAAATTATGAAACTTACAAAACCACAGGATGTAGAAACAACCAAGTCAAAGGTTGGTGAAATCGTAGAAAAAATCGAAAATGGTTTCAAATTGAATAAGAAAACAGATGAATATGGTTGTGTTAAAATAACCATCCCCGGTGATTATCTACCCAAAGATAAACAAGAAGTAAAAGGTATGTATGAAGATGCTGGCTGGGGAATCGGAAATGTTACATTTCAGAAGAATTGTCCAAATAAACCGGAAGACATTGCAACAACATTCACGTTCAGGAAAAGGATTTAATAACAGAATTTAAGGTAATATAAAATAAAGAAAGGGGGTGAAATCACCCCTTTTTCATTTCAATAAATCTAAATCACCTAAATCATCATTACCGAATTCATCACCAATTTTTTCAATTCCTTCTTCAAGAATATCCCTTAAATCATCATCTTCATTGTTTGGTATATCTTCCAATGGGTCGTTATAGGTGTGTTCACCTGAATATAAATATTGTTCATATTCTTCCTCATCAAATTCTTCTTCAGTTCTTTTGGTGGTATAATCAATTAACTTTTCATCATATATCATTTCTTCAACAACATTTAGATTATCATCTTTACTCAAATCTTTTATTTTTTGTATAAAAACATCATAATCTGGATCATCTTCCGAAAATTCATTGATATATTTTTTAATTTCTTCTTCATCACCCTGTTCAAATAAATATCTCAGGATATGTAGATAAGGTTTCTCGTTATTTCTAATTAATGTCATAGGGTGTTTTTATTATTTTTATGCTTTCATTTGATATTTTGTTTTAAAAACTTTATGTCAATAAATTAATATATTAAAATAAAAATATCGAAATGAAATTTAGTATTGTAACATCATTTTATAACGAACCAATTGAATTAATAGAAGCTGTATGTCAAAGTGTTTTATCACAAACATATTCAAATTTTGAATGGGTGATTACTGATGATTTTAGTCAAGATGAAATCACAACAAATTTTGTAAAATCTTTACCAGAAAGAGACAAAAGAATTAGATACGTTGAACAAAAATCAAAAAAAGAAGTGTGGTGGAACCCTCAAACATATGCATTGGGTGATGTTGTTATTCAAGTGGATGGTGATGATCATATTTTTGCAAAAATGTTGGAAGTTTATCATCATTTTTATACTAAATATCCAGATGTTCTTTGTATGACAACCGATATAAGAAATTATAAAAATGGTGTATATAGTGGATCAATTTACATTAATTATGAAAATTACAAAAGTCATTTAGATTATGTATCATCCAAAAATGATAATAAAGTAAAACATGGAACAAATACCCTTTTTACACATGGGTATAATCGTTCTTGGAGAAATATTAACGGATTGGATTTTAAAGGTGATTTAGATAATAGATTAATTATTGTTGATTATTTACAATTAACAAAATTGGAGGAAATGGGTAAACTTTTACATATACCAAGAGTGTTATATGGATATAACACAAGAGATGTGTCAATAAGTAGAAAATTAGATGATTGGAATGATAAATCTTTGAGAACCCAAGAAATTGATCAATCTATAGTTGAAAGAAGAAAGGAAAAAGATGTTATTGGTATTAAGAGAATATTTGAACAAATTTTTCTTGAAAGTACTGCATTTTTTGATTGTAATGTTAATTTTGATACCACTCCAAAAAATGTATTATTTGCTACACCAGATGAATTAAAACCAATCAAACAAGAACAATTAAGGGAATTATATTTTGACCACAATATCTATTTCAATGATTACAGAAAAGATATTGATTATTGTATTGTATTTTTTGATTCACCACAACAAGCTAAAGACTTTGTTTCGGTATATCATAATATATACAAATATATTGGTAGAATAGATGTTATAATTCAAATATCTTATAAAGATATAGATGTACCAGAACAAAATAATTTATTTGATGTTTTCAAAAGATTTCTGGAAGAAAGACATTTTATAAGTTGGTTTGATTTCGATAACCACTATGTAACTATGAAGATACATAGTTAAAAATTTCTAAGGAATGGTGAAGGTGGATTTATGAAACCGATTTTAAATTTCTTTATAGTTTCTTCCATAACCATCCAAAAAATTTCTTTTTAAGTATATCATCAAGTATTTCTTTTCTTCTCTTGTTTATTTGTTCTTCTTCAGATAATAATGGTTCTTCTTCTTTCCATTTACATCCTAATATTTTAAATAGAAATAATTGAAATTTGGTTGGTTTTTTCATAAAAGGAATTAACATTTCACCTATTACGATATATCCAATTCCATTATTTTTTGTTGGTTCTATTTCTTTCCATTGAGCTAAAGTTCCATCATAACTTAAAACACAACCAGCTGAACTATTTATTGTTGTAGTTGTTGTTGATCCAGATAATGGTATAGTTCCGTAAAGATAATTAGGTTGTTGAAATATATTATTTATCATTTCATTTATTTTCTGTTTTTATATAATTAATAACCCATTTAACACCTTTTATGAAACAAAGACGTGCCCAAACTTCATCAACACCACATGACCAACTTTCATCTTCTATTTCTTCATATGTTGGAAAATTAATAGATTTCGAATTTATATATTGTTTCAACAAGTTCTCAATTAATTTCGATTTTTTAATATCGTTTTCTTTAACGAATTTATCTAAATATTCATTTAATTTTTCATTCATCTGTATAGATAAATGAACCTTCTTATCTTCATCTTTTTTTCTGTTCATAAATCATTGTATCAAATAATTAAATATTTGTTTAATTTTTTGAAAAAGTATTCAAAATGAATATTTTTGACTTTTAAATATTAATATATAAAATAAAAAAAGAATTGTAAAAATGGAAGAATTTAATTATAAAAAAAGAGTATCGATAACAATTGATAAAAATTTATTGGAAAAATTAGAGGAATTGACAATAAATAAAAGTAGATTAATCGAATGGTTGGTTCTGGAACATTTAGAAAATAATGGAATCGAAATAAAAGAAAAAATAATTTTGTAAATATGATATTGACCAAGGAAGTAAATTTAACTGTTAATCCAAATAATATTAAACATTTAAAAAATTTAGGATACGAAAATTTAAAAGTAAACGAAAACATTGTAATTCCAATTGAACATTTATCAAAAGGAAGTGGATATAAGTTGGAAGTAAAATGTGATGTTTGTGGAAAAGAAAAATTATTATCATATCGAAGATATATGTTAAGTTTTAATAATGATGAATATTATGCTTGTTCTAATAAATGTAATTTTGAAAAGAAAAGAAATAAACTTCATTCCAAAGAAAGTTTCGAAAAATCAAAAATAACACTTATGAAAAATTATGGTGTCGAAAATTCATTTCTAAGTAATGAAATAAAAAAGAAATCCAAAGAAACATTATTAAAAAATTATGGTGTTGAAAATCCAATGTATAGTAATAAAATAAAAAATAAAAGGATAGAATTATTTTTTGAAAAATATGGAGTTGAAAATCCATCACAATCTGATGAAATAAAGAATAAAAAAGAACAAACATCTTTGAAAAACAATGGAGTAAAATATCATTTACAAAACCATGAAGATTATGAGAAATGCTTTAAAAAAGCATTAAAAATTAAAAAATATAAAGATACTAAAATGAACTACCACTACACTAAAGATGTAGTGGTTTCTGGGTCTTTTAACCCGTCTTTTTTAACGTTTCACAGACAAGATGCTTCTTAGGTTTCATCGAAATGAAACGGTCGTCCACAGAGCCGGCCT
>Ga0247840_10005211_pt1 | contig 19768 bp, 14 predicted proteins | sample LaCruzMarch2015__FD_192404 | JGI IMG/M metagenome (GOLD analysis project Ga0247840, IMG submission 192404) | Freshwater microbial communities from meromictic Lake La Cruz, Castile-La Mancha, Spain - LaCruzMarch2015_17m | ecosystem: Environmental > Aquatic > Freshwater > Lake | place: Spain... | reverse complement strand
GAAACTTTCTTTCATCAAATTCTCCGGCGGTCTTTTTCCTCTTTTCAAACGGATTGGGCGAGCCTATCTTCCGCGCTATTTACCGCACGAAAGGCTCTATGAAACTGATTCTCATTGCTCCTGCGATCCAATCGGCGTTCCTGCTCGCGCTTTCCAACATTTTCATGACCTTTGCCTGGTACGCCCACCTGCGCAACATGGCGGGACGCAAATGGTTTATCGCCGCGCTGGTCAGCTGGGGCATCGCGCTGTTCGAATATCTCATCATGATTCCCGCCAACCGGATCGGCTATACGCAGCTCTCATTGCCGCAGCTGAAAATCATGCAGGAAGTCATCACACTGTCGGTGTTCGTGCCGTTTGCGATCTTCTACATGCATCAGCCGATCAAACTGGATTATCTCTGGGCCGGACTCTGTATCCTCGGCGCGGTCTATTTTATGTTCAGGGCGTGATCCGGTAAATGCCGTCCCAGTTTTTGAAGACCGGCTCCAGCTGTTTGGCGCGCAGCATCGCGCAGAATTCGTCGAGGCCGCGGTCGTCGCTGACATCGAACTGTCCCTCTTTGGAACCCTCGCTGCCGTAGCCGCCAACCGTTGTTTTGCTGGCGATGCTCATTTTGTTAACGCCGATTCCGGCCATGCCGTCGCGGAACGCCGCCCCTTCGCGGGTGGAAAGCACCAGCGGCACATCCGGCAGGCAGATGCGGAAGGCAAAGACAATCTGCGCAAGCATTTTTTCGTCCACCGGATGCGGCGCGACAAAGCCGCCCGCCTCGTGACGAAGCCGCGGGAACGAAACGGTCAGTCCGGCCTGCCAGTATTTTTTCTGCAGGTGGCGGACGTGGCGGTAGAGTGCGATCATGTCATAGCGCGGATCGGCGAGGCCGAGCAGTGCGCCGAGTCCGGCGAAGCGCAGTCCGCCCGCCAGCGCGCGCGCCGGAGCGTCCAGTCGCTGTACAAAATCTTTTTTCGGACCCCAGCGATGCATCCGGTCGTAGGTTTCCGGATGATAGGTTTCCTGATAGAGCGTCACGCCGGTACAGCCCGCTTCCGCCAGCGAACGGTATTCCGTTTCCGCCATCGGAAAAACTTCGATGGCGACATTATGAATTTTCCGCGCCGCCAGCCGGACGCATTCGCGCAGATAATCGAAATCGGCCTGTGACGAACGTTCGCCGGTCAGCAGCAGCACCTCTTCAAAGCCCATCGCGTGGATCGCATCCAGCTCTTTTTCGACCGCCGCGAAATCCAGCGCGTGCCGGTCCGTCCGGCGGTCGGCGGCGAAGCCGCAGTAGGCGCAGCCGCCGGAACAGTGACTGGAAAGATAAAGCGGAACGTAGAGCTGAATCGTCCGGCCGAAGTGGCGGCGCGTCAGTGCCTGCGCCCGCGCTGCCATCGGCTCCAGAAAATCCGCCGCCGCCGGTGAAAGCAGCGCGGCGAGCGTGGCTTCGTCCGGCGACTCCGCACCGAGCGCATGCTGGACATCCGAAGCGGAGAATGTCCGGCTGAGCCAGGGTTCAGGATTTAACCAGTCGGGGAGAGCATTCATAATTTGTCGGATCTGTCCGATTCGGCCTATTTTAAAAAAGAGGTCAGCGGACTCGTTGCAACGGCGATATCCGATTTCGGCATGAGGCCGGCCTGACGTGCGGCGAAGCCTGTTTCGACGCCGAGCGCAAAAGCTCTGGCCATGGCGACCGGATCTCTGGCGGCGGCGATGGCGGAATTGACGAGCACGGCGGAGCAACCCATTTCCATGGCGCGCGCGGCTTCGGACGGCGCACGCAGTCCGGCGTCGACGATGACGGGAATGTTGCTGTCGCGGATAATCAGCCGGATCATGTCGGCGGTAGAAAGTCCGCCGCCGCTGCCGATGGCCGCGCCGAGCGGCATGACGGCGGCGCAGCCGACGTCTTCGAGTTTTTTGGCGAGCACCGGATCAGCGGGAATGTAGGGCAGAACGATGAAGCCGTCGGCGGCCAGTTCTTTGGCGGCAAGATAGGTTTCAATCGCGTCGGGCATCAGATGATGCGGGTTCGGGTGGATTTCGACTTTCACGAATGGACTGCCGCTCAGTTCGCGTCCGAGCTGTGCGGCGCGGACGGCCTCTTTGGCATTCATTGCGCCGGAGGTGTTGGGCATCAGCCGGACGTTTTTTAGTTTTGCCAGCGGTGCGCAAAGGTCATCGGACGGTTTTTCGCGGTTGAAACGGCGCAGCGCAACCGTCACTAGTTCCGTGCCGGACGCCTCGATCGCCTTGATCATGGTCGCGGTGTCGGAAAATTTCCCCGTACCGAGAATCAGCCGCGAGTTGAATTCAATATTTCCAAGCTTAAACATCATCCACCTCCGACAAACGTAAGGACTTCGACGGTATCGCCGTCTTTGAGTTTGAAATCTTTCCACTGTTTGGCAAAAACCAGATCGCCGTTCACGGTCACGGCAGTGTGTTCCGGCATTGCGCCGAGTTCCGCCAACAGCACGGAGACGGTTCCGTCGCCGCGGTGCTCATATTTTTCGCCGTTCACGATCAAATTCATAAAATCTCCGATTTTATGAATGGATTAATAGATCGATGGATTTCTGGATAAATGATCGACTCCCAGTAATCCCGTATTCCTTTAATCCATCCTCCCGCGTTCCTTTGGAACGCAAAAAACTCCCGGCCGTGAGGCGACGGGAGTTTTGTCGTGTCACTCCCTTTCGCCGGTATTAGCCGGATCAGGTTCAGCGGGTATTATCTCAGCACGTCCGCCTTGCGGCGTCCGGCACCCCGGGAACTGCGGAGGAGGATGCCAGCGGGTTTGTGAAAAGCATAGACCAAAAAACCGTTATTTTATGTTGCCGAGTTGCGCGGGTCTGCTATCTTACGCCCTCACTTTTTGCTGACCCCTTCGTTCAGCGGTTAGGACTCTAGGTTTTCATCCTAGCAACACGGGTTCGATTCCCGTAGGGGTCGCCATTCGACTCGTTCACGTCGTGAACTCGCTCATGGCAGGCCATTCGACAAATCGTTGCCCTTGTCATTACACTTCGCTAAACAAATAAGAACGAGGCGAATGGCCCAGAGCGACCAACGGGAGTCGAGGGGCTGGCAGGCTCAACTTCTTTCTTCTCAAGACGAAGCAGAGCCATTAAAACCAGAAAATGAAATTCTGGGGTTACCTTTTGCGCTGTTCCAACGGTTCTTATTACGTCGGCCGCACGGACGATGTTGCCCGACGGCTCGAAGAGCACAACTCCGGTAAAGGCGCAGAACACACACGAAAATACCGGCCCGTTCATCTGCTCTACACAGAACCCTCTGATTCAGAGGCAGAGGCAATCTGCCGCGAAATGCAGATCAAGCACTGGTCGCGCGCAAAAAAAGCCGCGTTGGCGGCGGGCAATCTGCGGGAACTTAAGAAACTGGCTAAACGACGAATTGCATAACAGTTCGTTGAAAAGCATGTTTCCTTGCCAGAGCCTCTCTTCCTTCGTAGATTGCCGAAAAGTAGAGGGGTGTGTATGAAATACAAACGTCTTTTGATTCTCGGATTAATTTTCCCGCTGCTGTTCGGGTGTGTTGCTCCGGTCAGCAACTACTATCCGGTCAGCAAAGATATCAGTGCGCCGCCCGTCGGTTCCACAAATACAGCATTTATTGGCGATACCATGTTAATGCAGGGCATACAGATAGAAACAGATGCAATTTACTTACCCTCAGACATTAAAGAAAATAACGGCTATGTCCTTACTCAGGGCTACTATCAAAAAGTGGGAGAGACAGAAACCTCTGAGTTTTATAAGCCAACAAAAGAAGCAAATTCCGGTGAAGTGAAAGTGTCAAAATCTGCCGAGCCGTTTCAGGCCATTTATATTAACAAAAATCACGGAGGGCTATTTTGCATTTCCGTTTCTGGCAGGATAATGCGATCTGGATGTAAAGGAGATTATGAGCGGAGAAAACAGACTTTGACCAAAGCAAACTCCTTTCAGCAGGTACTAATTTACAGTGGTAAAATTGGGGGGAAAATCAATATTGGATATAGAGAGTTTTCAAACAACTACGCCCGCCCTGCGTTTAACAATGATGTCGAATATGATCTGTCAGAATCAAATGTCATCGGCTACAAGGGCGCAAGGATCGAAGTAATCAGAGCGACTAATCAAGATATTGAATATAAGGTGCTTCGCAACTTCAACCTGGCCCCCGAACTTTGATGAAGAAACCCGCCTAACCGCAGACGACCTGCAAGAGGTCAAAAAGTTGGCAAGGTGCCGGATAAAATAAAAGCCGCTCGGTTGAGCGGCTTTTCGTCTTACTGTCCCTGCTGATGCAGTTTTTGCAGTGCCCGCATCCGCTCCAGCCGCTCTTTGGCGGCGGCTTTTCGTTTGGCCGGCATGGCTTTGATCGGTTTTTCGTGCGGGAGCAGTTCGCCGCCGATGGCCGAGGCGCCGCCGTCCACATAAAGAGTTTGGCCGGTAATCTTTTTGGAGCCTTCGCCGAGCAGGAAGACAACGGCGTTGGCGACTTCCTGTTTGTCTTTGACGGTATCCCACGGCAGCGGGCTGATTTTTTTCCAGGTACGCGCCAGGTGTGCGAAGTGCGGAATAGATTTGGCGGCTTTGGTGGTGAGCGGGCCGGCGGAGACGGCATTGACGCGGACGTGTTCGCGGCCGTATTCGCGGGCCAGGGCCCGGACCAGCGCTTCGAGCGCCGCTTTGTTTACACCCATCCAGTTGTAAAAGGGAAAGGCAACCTGCGAGGCGAAGGAAAGCGTTACGATCGACCCGCCTTTGGGCATGTGTTCCTGCGCGAACTGCGAGACCGTCGCGAGCGATGCGCAGCTGATGTGGAAGCCCTGTTTGATATCCTCAACGGCATCGGTGTAGACATTGTTTCCCAGGCAGGTTTTCGGGTTGGCGAAGGCGATGGAATGTACGACGCCATCCACGTGGCCGATCCCCGTGAACAGGGCTTTGACTTCGCTTTCGATGGTGACTTCGCAGTAGCGGATGTCCATCGCGTCTTTTTCTTCCTGCGAGATGTCGGTACAGCCGCGGTCAAAAAAGATTTTTTTCAGGCGCTCGTTCTGCACGGTGTAAATGACTTTGCCGCCCAGTGACTCGATCATCTTGCCGGTGGCATAGGCGATAGAATCGGTGTTGAGCAGGCCCATCACTACATAGGTTCCGCCTTTTTTAATCATAATGCGTCCTTTCAGAAATACGGTTTATACGCAGGAAAGCGCGGGACAATGCCAGACTTTTTCCGCAAGAAAAGCCCTAAGTTTATTAAAAATCTACGCGCAACAGCGGGCAGGTGCTGAAGCGGCTTTCCTTAACGGTGTTCAGCAGACCGATCTGTACGCCGTCCAGCCGCTCGCAATGGTTGAACAGGCCGAGCTGCAGACCGCGGACATAACGGGCGTGGTTATAGATCAGACCCACCTGCGCTCCGTTGACGTTTTCGAAGACAAAGTTCCAGATACCAGCCACTTCAAGCCCGTCCAGCGAACCGGCCATGGTGCTGATGAGCCCGGCCTGTACTCCGTCTGATTTACCGACGACATTGGCAGATACGAGGGAAAGCTGCAGCCCCTTCATCTCGCCTGTTTCAGCGAGAATAATGGCTGCCTGTACAACGCCGTCGGCGGCAATTTCCGACTTAGCCATCAACCCGCCGATCTGTACGCCGCGGGTTTCCTTGGCTCTGGCTGTCAGTCCGCCGATTTGCACGCCGCGGGTATAGCGTGATTGGTTAAACAGCAAACCGAGCTGAACGCCGTCGGCATACCAGCCGGCTTCTGTGAAAACCCCGCCGATCTGAATACCGGCCAGATTTTCGGCGCGGACTTCGTAGAGTCCCGCCTGGAGTCCTTTGGTCCAGCACTTATCGGTTTCCGATTCTGAAACAGCGGAAAGCCCGCCGATCTGGACACCGTTTATCTCGCGTGCTCTGCCAAGCAGTCCGGTCAGCTGGAGGCCGTAGAGATCTTCCGCATCCGTCGAGACGGTCGCGATCTGAACTCCGCCGAACCGCTCGGTTTCAGCATTCCACAGCGCAAGCTGAACTCCGCCAAACTCGTGCGTTTCATTGCGGTAGATGGCCATTTGCAACCCGCTGGCGTCTTCGGAAACATTCCAGAAGCCGAGGTCGATCCCGTGCATGTAGCGGTTATCGACAAAATAGCAGTTCAGGCGCAGACCGTGGACGCCGTATTCTTTGGGATAGAGACAGTGATATTCGTCAACGCCCAGCTGAATCGGGGTACTGACGTGAGTGATAGATTTTTCAACCGGCATCGCCGCAAAAACAGAACCGGTCACCAGCGCGAGGAGGAGAACAAGTGTCTTTTTCATAGTGCCGTCCTTTTACCACCCGCCACTTCAAAGATAAAGGCAAACCTTTACCGGAGCGCAGCACGCCGGAACGCTCCGGAGAAGGGCGGATTATTTCTTTGTCTGTTTCGGTGCGATCAATTCAGGAAAGCGACCCTGATCGTCACTGTCTATGATCCATTTATCCAGCGTGTCGCGCAGACGCCGAAGCACGGCCTGATATTCAGGATTCTGCGCGAGGTTGAGAATCTCATCCGGGTCGGCTTGCAGATCATAGAGTTCTTCTTCGGGCTGACGCGGGGCGCAGAGCGCGGCCTGTTCCGGCGTAAGCTTGCCTGCCGCGTTCAGCTCCTTGATCAGGTTCCAGACCGGATACTGCCTTTCCTTATAGGCATTAGGCGCAAGGAACGGGAGTTCCGGCGTAAAGTTGCGAATGTAACGGTAGCGGACATCGCGCACCGTGCGGAGTCGCATAGCCGTTTCATCGCAGCGGTCGCGGGCACCGAAAATATATTCTTTGGGCGCGCCAGCCTTGTCGCCAAGGAACGGCTTGCCCTGCATCTTCGGCGGAATCTCCGCACCGGCCAGTGAGAGCAGCGTTGGAGCCATGTCGATGGATTCCAGCAGGCGGGCATCCACAGAACCTTTGCTGAACTGTTTCGGCGCGGCGACCGCCGCCGGCCAGCGGATCATCATTGGCACATGCAGACCTTCCTCGTAGCAGAACTGTTTGCCGCGGACGTGCGCTTCGCCGTTGTCGCCCATGAAGATAACAATGGTATTCTCGGCCAGCCCCTCTTTTTCAAGTTGCGCTAGAACCTGCCCGATCTTGACGTCCAGCTCTGAGGCGGAATCAAGGTACTTTGCATAATCCTGCCGCGTGACCGGATGGTCGGGATAGTACGGCGGCAGTTTAATCTTCGCCGGATCGGCGTGGGCCGGGGCGTTAAAGTTGCGATGCGTTTCTTGAAAATTAATCTGCGCGAAGAAAGGCTGGTTCGGTTTCAAATCAGCCCAGTTATCCGAATCAAAGGCCTTTTTCGGGTTATAAACAAAATTCCAGTCCGTCTTGCCCTTGCACGAGAAGCCGAAAGATTCCGGCAGGGTTTTCAGGTTTGCGGTGAAATATCCAGCATCACGCATCCAGTCCGGCAAAGGGCGGACGCCGTCCGGCAGGGGCTTTTTGTCCGGCGTGCGGTGCTGGTGCGCGCCGATGGTCGTTGCGTACATGCCGGTCATGAATGCCGAGCGCGACGGCGAGCAGACCGGCGCGGTGGTGTAAAAATGCGTATAGCGGACGCCGTCACGGGCGAGCTGGTCGAGGTTTGGCGTCGAAACAGCCTCCTGCCCGTAACAGCCGAGAGCCATCGGCCCGATGTCTTCGGAAACCAGCCAGAGGATATTGGGTTTGGCGGCGGACGTATTCTGCGCCATGCCGGCGGCGGCCATCAGACCGAACGTGGTGAAAAGATGGACTTTCAGTTTCATAGACTGCGCTCTCTTTGGTTAGTCAATTTGCCCGGCGAGTATTCCTTTTTGTTCCGCGCTTGTCCATTCCCGGCGCAGAGAGACAACGCCCCCGGAGTTTGCGTTTCCAAAGACCGGAAAAAGTGTGCTAACGTGCCGTCAGGTTTTTTTGGTTCAGAAATTTTATGCAGACACGCGACACAGATTTCTTAGTGATCGGCAGCGGACTGGCGGGCCTGACCGCCGCGCTGCGGCTGAGTGCGCACGGCAAGGTGCTGGTGGCTTCGAAGCGCGAGGCGGCGGAAGGCAACACGCGCTATGCGCAGGGCGGCATCGCCTGCGTTGTTGATCCTGCCGATTCCCTGGCCGAGCATATTGCCGACACGTTGCAAACCGGCGGCGGACTCAGCGAAGAATCCGCCGTGCGCGCCATTGTCGAAGGCGGGCCGGAGCGTATCGCGGAACTGGAAAAGCTGGGCGTCCATTTTGAGCGCAGCGCGGAGCGTCCGGACGAATACGATTTGGGGCAGGAAGGCGGACACTCCCGCCGCCGCGTGCTTCACGCCGGCGACATTACCGGCGAGGCAATCGAAAAAGGACTGCTGGCCCGCGCCAAAGCCGATCCGAACATCACCATCGCCGAAAACTGGCAGGCGATTGACGTGGTGCCGACCGGCTGGATCGGGCTGGGCGGCGAAAACCGCTGCGTCGGTTGTTACTTTCTCGACAAAACTTCCGGCGAAATCCTCGCCGTGCGCTCTCCGGTCACCATTCTCGCCACCGGCGGCGCGGGTAAAGTGTATCTTTATACCAGCAACCCCGACGTCGCCACCGGCGACGGCGTGGCGATGGCGTGGCGCGCCGGTCTGCCGATCCGCGATATGGAGATGATTCAGTTTCATCCGACCTGTCTTTATCATCCCGACGCGAAAACCTTCCTCATTTCCGAAGCGGTGCGCGGTGAAGGGGCGAAACTGATCGACCGGCGCGGCCACGAATTTGTTTATGACTTTGATGCCCGCGGACCGCTGGCGCCGCGCGACATCACGGCGCGCGCCATCGATTCGGTGATGAAAAAGCACGGCGATCCGTTTGTCTATCTCGACATCTCGCACCGCGACGCGGAGTTTGTTCAGCAACGGTTTCCGACGCTTTACAAAGCCTGCCTGAGATACGGCTTCGACATGGCGCGCGCTCCGGTGCCGGTTGTTCCGGCCGCGCACTATTCCTGCGGCGGCGTGATTGCCGACGTCAACGGGCGCACGGCAATGCCGGGGCTTTACGCCGTTGGCGAAGTCGCCAGTACCGGCCTGCACGGCGCAAACCGTCTCGCCAGCAATTCGCTGCTCGAAGCGCTGGTCTGCGGGCATCGCTGTGCAGATGAAGCGGCGAAGCGCCGGAAAGAAAATCCGGTGGCGGACATTGCCATTCCGCGCTGGGAATGCGGCGATGCGGTTTCCAGTAATGAAGAGATCGTGGTTGAGCACGACTGGAATGAAGTGCGCTCGGTGATGTGGGACTACGTCGGGATTGTCCGCTCCGATCGCCGGCTGATGCGTGCACGGCGGCGCATTCATAACATCCGCGAGGAAATCCGCAGCTACTATAAGGAATACCTTGTCACCGCCGACCTGATCGAACTGCGCAATCTCGCCGCTGTAGCCGAACTGATTGTCCGCTCCGCCCAGCGGCGCAAGGAGAGCCGCGGACTGCATTATAACGAAGACTGGCCGGCAACTTCCGCTCACGCCCGCCACACCGTCATTCAGGACCGGCCCGGCGGCCCGCTGGATGTGGAATAAAATTTCCAAAAGCTGAAAGAATCAGGTAGAAATCTCTCAATTCCTGGAAGCGAGGCGATTATGAAGATAAAAACCGTTGCGATGGTGTTCTTGACGGCCGCTTCTGCGGCATTTGCCCAGATTGAGGATGAAACGCCTCCGATGCTTCCGCTGCCGGAGGTTCTTCAAATTGCCACCGATCTGCAGGCGGCGGAGCTGGCGCGGATTGTTGCCGAATTCCGGAATCCGGCGGATGCCGACCCGGCGCTGTTTACCAATAAGCTGGATCACGGCGGCGGCGGTCCGTTGCGCGGCCCGCTGTATGTGACGCCGATGCCTCCGGTTCCAAAGACAACGTATGTGCCGAAAAACGCTCCTGACACACTTCAGAGGTATATCGATTTAGCCAATCCGGGCGATGAGCTGGTGGTGGCACCGGGCACTTATGACATGGGCGGACGGCAGCTTAATCAGGAAGGTCCGGCAACGCGGCTGGTGATTGATAAGCCGCTGACGCTACGCAGTGAGAAGGGCCCGGAGGAGACTTTTATTGTCGGCGGATCTTCGACGCGATGTATTTATATGACGAACGGCGTGCAGGTCATCGGTTTTACGATCATGGGCGGTGAAACGATGAAAGAGGGTCCGGAAGGCAATAAGTTCACGGCGCTTTCTGGCGGCGGCGTTTGGAGTGAACCGGGCGGTGTACTGGTGAACTGCACGGTGGTGAGCAATACGGCGTTGTGGTACGGCGGCGGACTCTATGGCGGCAATGCGGTCCGGTGCGTTTTTACAGCGAATACCGCGCGGCGGTCCGGCGGCGGAGCCGTCAATGCGCGGCTGGGAAATTGTCTGATTCAATATAATCGTGCGGCGCATTTCGGCGGCGGCACGCACCGCTGCGAACTGGCGAACTGTACGGTGACGCATAACCGCGCCGAAGTGATGGGCGGCGGCATATCTTTCGGGACGGCGCAGAATACCGTGACGCATCACAACCAGACTTTGCTGAGCGAACATAATTTCTTCAACGTGAAGATGAGTTACTGTTGCAGCATGCCTGCGGCGGACGGGCCGGGGAATATCGGTGCGGAACCGGGCTTCAAGAATACCGATCAAGGCGTCTTTCTGCCAACCTATGATTCACCGCTGATTGATGCAGGAACCAATAACTTTCTGCGGACAGATTTGATCGGCACTCCGCGGATTCTGGATGGCAATCATAACCACCATGCACGGATTGATATCGGTGCGTATGAATATATCCACCCGCCGGCCGACAGTAATGGCAACGGGGTTCCCGATCGCGGGGAACTTCCGGTGCACCCGTAAGTTCAAAAGATAGATGGCAAATCGGTTGCCGTTTTTCTTATCGTTTTCTCACCAATAAGAAGGCATGATACTTAGCTGGATAGGGTGGGAAAAATGATTGCGACTCGACAGATAATTTCGCGAAGAAACTCCGGATGCGTCAGGTTTGCGCTGGTTCTCTTTTCTATTGCCGTTTTTGGGCCGCTGCACAGCCAGGCTGTGACCGGTAGAACGGTAGACGCGAAGCTGGACTTCGGGGCTGTTGGAGACGGAGTTGCTGATGACACGGTTTCGTTGCAGAACGCGCTCAATTATTTATCCACCAATCTGATAACCGATGCGGGGGTCTGCTTATACCTGCCGGAGGGTATCTATAAGATCACCAACCAGCTTTCGTTTGTTGCCGCGACGAATGCCGTGGTTGGAGACTTTCAGGGAATTACCATTCGCGGGAACGGAATGAACGGCCCCGGCGCTTCCGTCATATCTTCAACCAGTACAAACGGCGCGCTGTGCTTCAATGTGAAGGACGACTTGACCCTGTACAATTTCAAGGTTCAGATTCAAGACCTGCAATTCAAGGCGGGTGTGGCGAATGCCGGAGCCGCCATTGAAGTTGCCAAGCTGACAGGCACTAATGACAGCCTTCGCACAACTCCCTGGCTACGTAATGTGGTGATAACACGGGCAGATACCAATTGCTATTTTACTTACGGCTTTAAGGGATCATCCGTATTGCGGCCGATATTTGATAATGTGAACATTACCGGAAACCGCCCTGGAATGATTGCCGGTATTTTACTCGATTTTCACTACGCGTACGATGTTTCGGGTTGCTTTATCAGTGATGCGGATGTGGCCGTTGATTCGAAAGACGGCGGCGAAGGAAATTCCACAGCGGATACGACCATCACTAACGTCAATATCGGCGTGCGGATGAATGTCGAAAAAGCTGTGGTTTCGAGTTCTGGGGGAGGGATCAGCGGTAGTTACATCAGTGCTCACCAGATCGGCGTGTGTATAGATAAGAAGAGCTTTGCCACTTTTCACAACAACACTTTTTCCAGTTGCGGCGGTTCCGGCCCTTACACGAATATCTATGCGCTGGAGTTTCGCCAGTCGACGATCTCAGACTGTACCTTTATCGGCGGAACCAATCAGTACGGTATCGTAATGGCAGAAGACCGTGTTGGCATAAACAACCAGAACACCATTGCCTACAACCAGTTTGGTTCGTTCGGCACCAGCATCCTGATCGACACCAATGTTTCCCTGACCAAAATCATCGATAACAGCAATATTCAGAGCAATATTGTCGATAACGGCATCAACACCTACATCGTCCACGGCACGCCGCGGCCTTTCTACGATAGTCCGGCATCGCATCGTACGGATGAAGATCTTCGGTGGAATTCAATCGCGACCAACTATGGTTCAGTTATCAATGTGACTAATTACGGCGCCAAAGGCGATGGGGTCACCGACGATACGACGGCCCTTACCAACGCGGTGGCGGCTCTGAAAGCCAGTCTGGACAGCACCGGTAAAGGCGCACTTTATTTTCCGGCCGGCCGGTACCGGACATCCAAGCAGCTTGTGCTGACACAAAGCGGAGCCAACTGGCAGAAGATGGCGATTTACGGAGACGGCTCGCAGGTTTCCGTGATTGAGAAAACAACCGGAGCGGGGGCCGGGATATTCAAGATCACCTGCACGAGTCAGGTGCCAACACGGGTTCATAATATCCGGTTGAGTCCTATTCAGCGGGACAGCGGAACAGCATTCGAACTGATTCAGCAAAACGGCACCAATAATGGCGCCCGTTCGCTGATCATGCATGATGTATTGCTTACCGGTTCGGGCAATGGGTATTTCACAACCGCCATCGTTGGGCAGGGTCTGGTGCGTCCGCTGTTCCAGAGCTGCTGGTCGGATTCCGGAGGGGGCCCCGGATCCAGCGGCATGAAAATTTCCGGCGGTTACGGCTTTGACTGGCAGGGCGGTAAGTTCGGTGACATGACCGCTATAGCCGGATCGATCGACAGTCTGGGCGGCGCGGTGACCATTCGGGGGCCCGGCTTTTGCGCCGGCCTTAACACGCGCACCGGGTTAACCGTCAACGCGAACGGCGGAACGTTTGCGCTCTATAAAGCGCATATCAACGCATTAAACTGTCTGGTGGTTTCCAATGCGAGCGCCGCTTCGTTCGCCCTCACGGAAACCTTGTGGGGCGGCATGGGATATGACGCACCAAGCAGCTCCCTGCGCTTTTCCAACTGCACGAATATCGTGGTCAGAGATGCTTCGTTGTACAGTGCGGCGCCAACGAACCGTCCGCTGAACACGTTTATCGTGCTGGAGGGCGACAAGAATCGGAATGTCGACATCTCGGGCAACATGTTGCGTTTCGCAGACTATGAAGGAACCGGAATTAACATTGCCCAAGGCACCGCCAATGTTTCGGTGTACGACAACCGGTTCTTTACTTTCCCGGCGGTAGATATCGTGAATAGTGAACCCACGGCGGCGATTGCTCTATTGCCGATGGAATACCGTCCGGAGCTCGCCGGTTATTGGGATCTGGAAGAAGGAACCGGCAGTACGGTTTACGGCAGAAACTATCTCCAGCAGGGAGCCGTTACCGGCGCTGTATGGACGGCCGGAAAATATGGAACCGGTCTTTCGTTCGACGGAATCAATGACAGCGTCACCATGGAGCATGCTCAGTTTGCAGACCTCACGAACAACTTCACCCTGATGGTCTGGGTGAAGCCGTCAAAAGAAATTGCAGGCGGCACCCAGAGTGGCGGGCAGAGCTATGTGATTTCGGGGGCCAGTCCGGACACCAATGCCAATCATGTAGCTGTAAACCTCTCCGTCGGAACCAACGGAATCAAAGTCGTTGAGAACGGGGCGACCAATGCCCCGGCGGTGATCGACTGGACCGGAGCGGTTTCTCCGGCGGTGTGGACGCACGTTGCCGTGACCTACAGCAACGGCGTTCCCCGGCTATATATCGGCGGAGTTTTGACGGCAACGGGCAGCGCCAGCGCCGGGAACGTTCCGCATCCCGGCGGATCAGCTTGGGGCGGTAGCGTCTGGGGCTGGTACCAAGGCGCCATGGATGAAGTCCGGGTGATTGACTATCCGCTCAGCGCGGTAGAGATCAACGTGGAAGCGAACGGAGCGATCTGTGATTTTAACGGCTCGCAGGCTACGGTTAGCGCCTTCACCACGGCGGCAGATTGGGACGGCGGAGCTTTTCCTGCCAATGACCTGATCCTTAACATTGCGCGGTTCAATAAGACCAGCTATGCGAATCAGTTTACCAACGCAAGCTACAGCGTAAACGGCCTTATCTTCGGCGACGGAGTTACCGCGACCGCGGATACGACGATGACGATAAGCGGGCAGACTGGTCAGCAGCTGAAGCTCGGCGACAGCGGCATCGTGATGAATGCCGGCGCCGGAAATGCCACCATCAATAAAATCCAGTTGGGAGCAGATCAGTCGTGGATTAATTATTCCACCAACACGCTTTCGGTCGGCACGCTGGGCAATCTTTCCAGCAATATTCCGTACATCGTCACACTGGCTGGAACCGGGCCGATTAAGATCACCGGAGCTATTAGTGATAATGGAGCCGGGACAACCGCCATCAACGTATCCGGTGGCGCGGTTACTTTGAGCGGAGCCAATACCTTTGCCGGCGGAACAACCGTTTCGGCGGGAACTTTGACCGGCACGTCGTCCGGGGCTTTTGGCGCGGGCCATGTCACTGTATCGAACGGTGCCGCTCTGGTTCTGCAGAATACTGCCGCAATCCGCACCGGTGTAAATCTGGTGCTGGGCACCAACGCGGCGCTGACCCTCGCCTTTACCGGATCGGATAAGGTCGGCCGCCTTTCGCTGGACGGCGGGACGTCATGGCTGACCAACGGAACCTATAACGCGACAGCGCTTGGTGTGCTCGGCACCGGAACCTATACCGGCAGCGGCAGTCTTGATGTCGGATATTATACGCTGACCGGCAGTGTGATCGGCAACGGAACCGTTTCACCGGCGAGTACGAACGTGCTGCTTGGTAACAGTGCGAACTTTTTGATCACGGCGTCGAATTATTACCGGATTGCTTCGCTGACCACCAACGGAACACTGGTTGGAATATCGTTCGACAACAACAGCACGGCCACCAACTTCGTCTGGAACAGCGTGCAATCCGGCGGCGTGCTGGTTGCTGCCTTTACGGCGCAGGTTGCGACCAACCCGGCGAGTACGCCGTACTGGTGGCTGGCGCAGTACGGACTGACCAACTTCAACGCGGAGGCCTTGGAGGACACAGACGGCGACGGGCTGGAAAACTGGCAGGAATACATTGCCGGCACCAGCCCGACTAATCCGGCATCAAATTTCCGGATCACCGGCAGCAGCGCAACGGCTCAAGGCGCCGTCATTCGCTGGTCGAGTGTCTCGAACCGGTTTTATGATCTCAGCAAAACGACCAATCTGCTGATCACGTTTGCCGGTATGAACGGGGCCAGCAATCTGCCCGCCACGCCGCCGGAAAACGTCTATACCGATCCGGTGCAGAGCGGGGCCGCTTTCTACAAGATCGGAGTGCACGAATAAGAAACCATCTCTTCGTTGCGGCGGACTGTTTCGACGCCGGCTGTTCGGCTTCTAACCGCCATCGAAACCTGCCTTGACACCCCTGCACGCTCTGCTAGCATGGCGCGTCTTTTTTTGAAAAATAATGTTTTTGCATATAAACGAATTAAGCAAAACGGAAAACAAGGAGAACCCCGATGGCAGACAACAAACAGTACGTGTACTTCTACGGATTCGGTAAAGAACATACCGAAGGCGATAAAACGATGAAGGCGATTCTTGGCGGCAAAGGGGCCAACCTTGCCGAAATGGCGAATGCGGGTCTTCCGGTTCCGCCCGGCCTCACCATTTCCACCGAAGCCTGCGCCTGCTACAGCAAGAGCGGCGGAAAATATCCGGAAGGTTTCGACGAACAGCTCAAGAAAACGCTCAGCAAGTTCGAAAAACTGATGGGCAAAAAGCTTGGCGATGCGACCGACCCACTGCTGGTTTCTGTCCGCTCCGGCGCCGCGATCTCAATGCCCGGCATGATGGACACCGTTCTTAATCTCGGCCTGAACGACAGGTCGGTTCTTGGCTTCATCAAGCAGACCGGCAACGAGCGCACCGCTTGGGACTGTTACCGCCGCTTCATCGACATGTTCGGTGACGTCGTGATGGGGCCTTATACCGACCTCGAACACCATCACTTCGAAGTCGAAATCGAAAAGCTGAAGAAAAAATATAAAGCCAAAGAAGATACCGACCTGACCGCCGGGCAGCTCAAAGAGCTGGTGGACATCTACAAGAAGGTCTATCAGACGCATGTCAAAAAGCCGTTCCCGCAGGATCCGATGGAACAGCTCCATCTTTCCATTCAGGCGGTCTTCGGTTCGTGGAATTCCGAGCGTGCTGAAAAATATCGCCAGATTAACAAGGTGACCGGTCTGCTCGGCACGGCCGTTAACGTTCAGGCGATGGTGTTCGGCAACATGGGCGAAGAGTCCGGTACCGGCGTGGCCTTCACCCGCGACGGCGGAACCGGCGACAGCAAGCCGATGGGCGAATACCTTGTCAATGCACAGGGCGAAGACGTGGTGGCCGGTATTCGTACACCGAAAAACATCGACGACATGCCGAACGAAAAATCCCCGATCTGGAAAAAGGCGCACGCCGACCTGCTCAAGATCATGGATCGCCTTGAGAAGCATTACAAATATCCTCAGGACGTGGAATTCACCGTGCAGGAAGGCAAGCTTTGGATGTTGCAGACCCGTAATGCCAAACGCACCGGTCTGGCCGGTATCCGCTGGGCTGTCGAAATGGTCACCGGAAAAGACGTTTACACCGGCAAGGCCCTCTCCAAGATTCTGGCGGCTAAAGAAGCGCTGATGACGGTTTCCGGCGAAGACCTCGAACAGCTGCTGTTCCCGATCTTCGATATCGCGGCTGAAAAGAAAGCCAAGTTGATCACGACCGCGATGCCAGCCGGACCCGGCGCGGCTGTCGGTAAGATCGTATTCGACGCGAAGGAAGCCGAGCACGCGGTGGCCAAAGATCCGAAAGCCCAGGTTATTCTCGTTCGACACGAAACCAGCCCCGAAGATGTCGGCGGCATGTGGGCGGCGCAAGGCGTACTCACCTCCACTGGCGGCATGACCTCCCACGCGGCGGTTGTGGCGCGCGGCTGGGGCAAGTGCTGTATCTGCGGTGCCGGAGCGCTTCAGATCGACTACAAGAAACGCACTGTTACGGTCGGCAAGAAAGCCTACAAGGCCGGCGACTTTATCAGCCTTAACGGTTCAACCGGTATGGTCTATGAAGGCCAGATTCCGACTCAGTCGAGCCCGGTGGTTTCCGGCGTGGTGGACAATAACGCCGCCGCCAAGAAACACCCGATCTTCAAGATGTACGAACAGGTTTCGCAGTGGTCGGATGCCCACCGCAAGATCAACGTGCGCACCAATGCTGATACGCCGAAAGACGCTCAGAACGCCCGTTCGTTCGGCGCTGAAGGTATCGGCCTCTGCCGCACCGAGCACATGTTCTTCGAAGGCGACCGCATCTGGGCGATCCGCGAATTCATTATCGCGGAAGACGAAGCCGGACGGAAAAAAGCCCTCGCTAAACTGCTCAAGCTGCAGCAGAAGGACTTTGAAGGAATCTTCAAAGCGATGGACGGCCTGCCGGTTACGGTTCGTCTGCTCGATCCGCCGTTGCATGAATTCGTTCCGCATTCCGCCAAAGATCAGGCGGAAATGGCGAAACGGCTGAAAGTGTCGCCGAAACAGGTTGCTGACCGCGTCAAACAGTTGCACGAGTTCAACCCGATGCTCGGTCACCGCGGCTGCCGTCTCTCGGTCACTTATCCTGAACTGTGCGTCATGCAGACTACCGCGATCATCGCCGCCGCCTGCAAAGTCGGTAAGGCCAAGAAGAAAGTCAAAGTGCTGCCTGAAATCATGATCCCGCTCGTCGGCGCCAAAGCCGAGCTCGACTTCCTCGTGAAGATCGTCCGCGAAACCGCCGAAGACGTGATCAAGAAAGAAGGCGTTAAGCTGAAATATATGGTCGGCACGATGATCGAAATTCCGCGTGCGGCGCTCACCGCCGACGAAATTGCGGAATCGGCCGAATTCTTCAGCTTCGGCACCAACGACCTCACGCAGATGACCTTCGGCTTCAGCCGCGACGACATCGGTTCTTTCCTTCCGGACTACCTGAAGGAAAAACTGCTGCCGTGCGATCCTTTCCAGCACCTTGACCAGCGCGGCGTAGGCCAGCTGATTCAGATGGGTGTGCAGAAAGGCCGCTCGACCCGTCCGGATCTCAAGTGCGGGATCTGCGGCGAACACGGCGGCGACCCGGCCAGCGTGAAGTTCTGCTGCAAAGCAGGTCTTAACTACGTCAGTTGCTCGCCGTTCCGCGTACCGATCGCCCGTTTGGCTGCCGCGCAGGCCGCTATTCTGGGGTAAGACGAACCGACAAATGGTTCAAAAAGCGCTCCGAAATTTTTCGGGGCGCTTTTCTTTTTCCAAGGGTTGGGAAAACTGGTAGAAGCAGTTCTAATCCTTGGGAAAGCAAACCGCTTTCCGGACTTTAAATAAATGAGCGACGATCCGAAAACAGAACTGAAATCCGACGATCCGACCGACTTGGATTTAGTTCACCGTTCACAAGCCGGTGATTCCGCTGCCTACGAGGAGTTGGTGCGGCGCTATCACGGCAGAATTTACGGGCTCATTTACAGTATGACCAGCAGCCGGGAAGATGCGGAAGATCTGGCGCAGGAGGTTTTTATCAAAGCCTGGAAGGCGCTTGGCCATTTCCGCGAACAATCCGGATTTTATACCTGGATCTACCGGATTGCACTTAACTGCACTATTAACTTCAGGAAAAAACGGAACCGACGGCAAAACGTCAGCTTTGACGAATTCGATCCGGACATTAAAACCGCCGAATCCTACCGGGAATTTTCCAGTAAAGGATCGGTTTTGCGCAAAATGAGCCTTGGAGAATTTCAGGAAAAAATGAACGGAGCTCTACTCAAGCTGTCCGAGAAACACAGAGCGGTGGTCGTCATGCACGATGTGCAGGGGATGCCTCACGCTGAAATCGCTAAGGTGATGCGATGTTCGGAGGGAACTGTAAGGTCGCGCCTGTTTTACGCGCACGAACAGTTGCAGGCGGAACTGGCGGAGTTTGTAAAGTGAGCAAAAACGGAAAAACAGCTGGATCCGGACTGGATATCACCGGCTTGTTGACGCTCAAAACCTTTGAGCGTCCAGACGGAGCCCGCGCGGAAAGAAATATCCAGAATATCATGCGGGAAGTTCGCGCGGCCGACCGGCGGCCTTCGCTGCTGCTTTTTCCTGACAAGAGCTTTGCCTGGATGTTCACCCAGCCGCGCTATGGTGTTGCCGCGCTGTTTATTCTTTTCCTTGGCTTGCACCTGCTGGAACGTCCTTTACCGGCTACCTCGGCAGGAACTTCCATGTTGAAAGCCCCCGGAATGGCCGAAGCAGTTGCGGCGGCCGGAACAAACCAGATCAAAGCGGTCGCGGTTCCGGGGCTTGTGCCGAAGACGTATTCCTCTTTTGCCGAGGCGTCGTCGAATCCGGTATTCGCAACATTCAGAGAATAAGATTTACGGCAGCGGGAAGCGGCTCGAGAACGCCACGACTTCTGCGCGAATCTCCGCCAGTTTCTTTTCATCAGACATATTGTCCGTGACGGCTTTGAAGAAATTGGCAATCTGCACCATATCTTCTTCTTTCATACCGCGCGTGGTGACCG
>Ga0247840_10005208_pt1 | contig 19797 bp, 21 predicted proteins | sample LaCruzMarch2015__FD_192404 | JGI IMG/M metagenome (GOLD analysis project Ga0247840, IMG submission 192404) | Freshwater microbial communities from meromictic Lake La Cruz, Castile-La Mancha, Spain - LaCruzMarch2015_17m | ecosystem: Environmental > Aquatic > Freshwater > Lake | place: Spain... | reverse complement strand
GCATCTAAATTGGCCAGTGATTCCCCGCGTGAGAGTCTCCACGCCCATTCGCGGCGAATTGCATTTGCAAAGCCAAGTTCAAGAAGTGGGTTAAATGAGTTATCGCTGTATTGAAGAACAGAACCGATCAGGCGATCTAGTTCGCGTTCAGTCACAGCAAACAATGGAAGGCGACCGACGAGAAAGATGTCACCAACCTCATTGATTGCAAAAGCGATTCCATACATTGAAGCATTTTTTGACATACACCAAGCATGCACTTGATCAACGTTGTCATCAGGTTTGCGAATTACAAATGCGTTGATGCTTAAGGAATGGTCGCCAACTATCAACGCGCAGTGTGTTTGTAACTTCTTTTCACCGGGCAAACTGATTAAAAAAGTATTTACATCCTTGCGTTCATATTCAAGATCATGTGAATCGAGAAACTCCTCGATGGTAATACGTGGATCAATCCCAGCCATTTACGCTTCCAATGATTTACGGGCACTACTGATCACTAGATCATAAATATCTAAAGTGCCTCGGGCGGTGCCATCCCAACCAAAGTGGGATGCATGCTCAATCGCACCCATTGAAAGCAGCACGCGACGTTGAGGTTCTTGCAGTAAACGGGTAATGACAGAGGACCAAGCCTTTGGATCATGTCCATCAACTAAAACGCCAGAAATACCATCAGCAACTGCGGTACGTAATCCACCCACAGCTGTAGCTACGACCGGTGTTCCGCATGCCTGTGCTTCTAGCGCAACTAAACCAAAACTCTCGCTGTAGCTTGGAACAACAACTAAATCTGAAGCGCGATACCACTGCGGTAAATCTGCGCGCGAGACTGGAGGCGCAAAGCGCACCACATCATCAATTCCTAGCCATTGCGTGCAATCCTTAAGGCGATCGACTTCTTCGGTATTTGCACCAGATGCGCCTCCGATAATGTTCACAATCAATTTAGGACGAAGCTGTGGTGAGTGCTTTACCAACTCGCTAGTTGCACGAATCAAAACTTCAGGGCCCTTGTGCGGTTGAATACGACCCACAAATGAAACTACGAATGAATCATGCGGCAGACCAATAAATTCACGAGCTGCACTGCGACTTTGACCAGGTGTAAATGTGAAGAGATCTACACCAGGGGTAACTACATGAACCGTATCTGGACAGGCATCGTACAAAGAGACAAGGCTTGCAGCTTCAGCATCTGTATTTGCAATCAATGCACTTGCGGCTGCGACAACCTGAGTTTCACCTTGAACTCGAATCATCGGTTCTGGGCTTTCACCTTCCGCTAAATTCAAATTCTTAACACGCGCCATCGTGTGCATCGTGTGCACCAGAGGAATATTCAGCTCCTTTGAAGCAGGCATTGCGACCTTGCCCGACAACCAGTAATGAGAATGAATCACATCGTAATTTTCACTCTTTAAAATTTTCAAAAACTCGCGCGACAAACCAGCGATATGTGCTGGCAGTTGTTCTTTAGTAAGAGCGCCATGTCCACAATCAAAGTGACGAACGCGAACTCCTGGAGAAATCTCTATGATTTCAGGTGCATCTGCATCAGTTCGACGGGTAAAAATATCAACGCTCACGCCCATCGCGGCCATGCGTTGGGCCGACTCCAAGACATAAATATTCATGCCGCCAGCATCGCCGATACCTGGTTGATCCAGGGGCGAGGTGTGCACCATTACAGTTGCAATGCGGCCATTCATAGGCTTTAAGGGTACGGGGTGTTAGAAAGAAGCGCGAATGGTGCCGACTGGAAGCCCACCACCCAGTGTGTTGATTGCAGCTTCATGTGTATCTACACCAAATCTCTTGAGTGCAGCGGTGGTGATTGCAGACATGGCACGTTGATTACCATCACTGATCTTGATCGCCAATGTTCGGCCATCAGGTAGCGAAGCAACATTGACCGCCTCTGCTCCCTCCTTCATAAACAACCCTGGGATGTTTTGCATCATTCGTGTTCCTAAGCGACCAGGACCTGCAACCATTTCAGGAAAATCACGACAAGCCTGTGCAACATCTTGGTGGATTTGATCTGTGCTGATTGTTAAATTACGAATTGCGCGAGCAAGACCTAGTAAAGAAAAAAGAAAGAGCGGAGCACCGCATCCATCAACACTGGTAACAGTAACTTTCTCCCCACTCATTGTTTCGACCTCAGCCTTAATTGCAACTTGCAAAGGATGCTCGGAATCTAAATATGAATCTGTAGGCCACCCATTAACAACACAGGTGGCAAGCATTCCTGCATGCTTTCCACTGCAGTTCATAGCAAGACGTGTTGGTTCTGATGTGCGACGAAGCTCTTCATCTAAGGGGCGGTCAAGAATGCATTTAAGCGAATGCTCATCAAGACCTGCCTTTGCCAAGATCGCAAGGGCTCCTTGTTGATGCATCGGTGTGCCTGAGTGAGATGCACACACTAAAGCTAATAAACGTGGCTCAATATCTAAACCGGCGCGCACCATTGCAGATGCCTGAATTGATTTCAGTGATGAACGCGAGTAAATATCTAAAGTGGGATTGCCCATTTGAAAGTGAATTGAACCGTCAGCATTAAGTAAAACAAGGTGACCTGCGTGAACAGATTCAACAACCCCGCTACGTGTTACCTCGGCTAGAACTTCGCCTAACATCTATTGAGACTGGCGTTCTAGTGAAGACCAAATATGGGCTTGTAATTCATGACCTTCAGCGGCCATGTCATACGCATAGAACAACTCACCTTCAACTAATCCGTATAAACGCACACCTGCTGTAACAATCTTTGCAGATGGTGCTGAATATCCTTGATCTAAAACTAATTGAATTTTGGGACCATCAAACTGTCCAACCCAACCTTCGGTAATTCCGGTGTTGTGTGAGATAACAACCTCTAAAACATTGTTGGGCTTAACGCGCCAGAAACCAGCTTCGGATGCACCAGGTCGAACAATTTCACCTTCTGAATCGATGATCCACGAACGAGAAAAGTAATTTAAAAAATTACGGCCATCATGGTTAAAGACAACTTCTTGCGCATACTCAAAGGGTTCGATGCCTGGATACTCGCCGCGACCTTTTCCGCGCCATGTTCCAACGATCCACGCTAAAGGATTGAGATCGGGATGCAAACCTTCTGGAATTGTAAAGACCATTAGCGACGTTGCCTCCAGTTAGTAATACGTCGCGCTTGCGATTGGCGACCTTTAAATGCATAAATAATGAGCGCTACACCCAGAGCAATGGCAACAAGGCCAAGGATTACTGAGGTAAACAACTCCATGGCTTAAGAATAGCGGTTAAACAATTACTTCTTGATTTGCAGGTATTCCGTCGATTGTTAGCGTTGCATCAGTTGGAGTATTGCGCTTAACAATGGCCAAAGCGATTGTTCCTAATTCATGGTGACGGGCAACGGTGCCTATAAAACCAACCACCACACCATCGTTTTCGACTTTGGTGCCAGCCGCAGGAAAACCAACATCGCTGCCATCTAGGTGCAGCATCACCAAACGACGTGGTGGATTACCCAAGTTGAATATCTTTGCCACCGTTTCTTGACCGCGATAGCAACCCTTTTTCATATGAACCGCGGTGTTTAAAACCCCAAGCTCATTGGGAATTGATTTGTGATCAGTCTCAAAACCAATACGTGGTCGACCCTTTGCAACACGCTCTGCATCTAACGCCCAGGTTCCGACCTGAGTTGCTACCCCACCAAAGGTTTCCTTCATTTGTTCAACTTCATTCCGTGGTACTAAAGCAAATGGTCCACCGATTTCATCTGCCAAGCCTGGCGCGCGCAGGACAACATATTCGGCAGTTGCGTCACGAACATCAACACGAAGCATGAACTTCATCTTGGTGAGGTATTCAACTAACTTTTCAACGTAACCCGGATCTAAAACTAAGTACGTACTTGTTCCATCATCAACTAAATTGAATTGAAACTCGACATGGCCCTGTGCATCCAAGATCATTGAAGGCATCCAGACCGCGGGCTGTAAATCGCTCACAAACTGTGTAGTTAAATCATGGAGCCACTTCAAACGATCCTCACCAGTTACTGCGACGATGTTGAGATGGGATAGATCTGCCCACGCAGTTCCAGCTTCTAGTGCGCGTTGTTCCTTAACCGGTTCGCCAAAGTGCCAGACAGCTCCCTTATCGGGACCATCCTCAACTAGAACCGCGCTCATGATTCCAGCCTATCTAACAAATTAAGTTAGGGCTTGACGCATGCTGCGCAGGTGCCGGTGATTGCAAAGTGTGTTACATCGGTTTTGAAGCCGTAATCATCGGCCAAGGTGTTAACAAAGTTCGCTGCAACCTCAATTGGTGCATCTCCCACAGATCCACATGTATCGCAGACCAAGTGCAGATGGGTTAACTCTTCGGCAGCGTGATAGGTCGCACCACCATGACCCAAGTGGGTGTGTTGGACTAAGCCAACATTTTCAAGGGTTTCAAGGTTTCGATACACAGTTGAAAGATTGATTCCGGGATGTGTTTGGCGAACCTTTTCTGCAACCTCTTCAGGTGTTGCATGCCCCAAGGCACGCACCGCAGATAGAACCAGCTCACGCTGTGGTGTTAAGCGCAAACCCTTTTCATGTAGTTCATGTTTGGCAGCCATACGACAAGCCTACAGCCTTACTTTGTACGTGCGCGAAGTAGGAGGAGGTAAATCTCGCATCCTAGGCAGAATTTGAAGGCTGCATTCAAGAAAGCCGCGCCTAATGCACCAGCAACAGCGATTGAAAAGAGAAGATTCAACCCAGATGTCGCGCCTGCGATCGCAACCAATGCAAATAGCAATCCAACACTTTGTGCAAACTGTGGTGGACGTACATCCTCTTTTTCAAACTCATTTTTAAGACGTGGCTTTACAAGAGTTTTGTAAATAAATGCATACGGTGAGAACTGAGGACCCTTGAATGCACCAACTGCAAAAACAATCGCTTGCGCAACAATGAACCACACATTATTTGTTGCCAGCGCTGCAGCTAAAACAACTGTTGTAATCGCCGCACCAAAACGAGGACCGCGCGCATCGATGAGAGTTGAAACTTTTACTGAATTTGAAACTTGTGTCATTTTTAATCCTTTGTGTTGTGAGAGTCTGGAAAAGCGTTAATTGTTAAATGAAGAAACAATTACGCAAGACACAAAGATGCAGCGATACGGCCGTAATCAATTACGCGGCGCTTAGTAGCTGCTAACAACATGGGTTAAGAGTAAAGAGATTGCACCGGTTATGCGAGTTGCAACTAATTCGCATTAAGCGATTGCAGCGATGGCTTTAACTACCTGATCACGCTTAGGCGCACCTACTGCGCGACCCACCTCATGACCTGCGCCATTGATAAACAGAGTTGTAGGGGTGCTTCGAATATCCAGCTGTCGCACTAGTTCTAGGTTCGCCTCTGCATCAACCTCTACGTGGGCCACATCTGCCATATCGGCGGTGACATCCTCAATCAGTAAACGAGTTGCACGGCAGGGTCCACAAAAAGCCGATGAGAACTGCAAGAGCGTCGCCCTGGAGCCAAGTTCGCCCCCGATCATGGCCGCAGTGATCAAGCCCTTATCCGACTTCACCACGATCTTGCCCCGGGTTCGCTTATGCCAAAGGCCATACGCGCTAGCCAAAGCCAGCACGATCACGATTGGGAGCAAGGATTCCACGGGAGTAGTCTGTCTCAATGGCGAAGGTTCTGCTACTTACGAACACTCTTGGTGCCAGTGCAGAGGTGCTTCCAGCACTTGGTTTACTGCAGCATCAAGTTCGAATTTTGCCTGCCGAAGCAAGTGTTCTTGTTGATGCGCCCGATGCAGATCTTCTGATGATCGATGCACGTCGTGATCTTCCAGCTGTTAAGTCCTTAACCAAACTACTTAACTCAACTGGTGTTGGTTGCCCAATTGTTGCCATCACAACTGAAGGTGGCCTCACCGCATTTAATGCGGACTGGGGAATTGATGATGTCATTTTGGATACAGCAGGCCCTGCCGAAGTTGACGCACGAATTCGAATCGCACTTGGTAAGCACGCAATTGAAATGGTTGCAGCAGATCCACACAGTGCCGAGATTCGCAGCGGTGAGGTAACTATTGATGAGAGCACATACACCGCTCGCCTTAAGGGAAATGTTCTTGATTTAACTTTTAAAGAGTTTGAACTTCTAAAGTATTTAGCTCAACACCCAGGTCGCGTATTCACTAGAGCGCAGTTGCTACAAGAAATCTGGGGTTATGACTATTTCGGCGGAACTCGCACGGTCGATGTTCATATCCGACGCCTTCGTTCCAAGTTAGGTCCAGAGTTTGAAGCCATCATTGGCACAGTTCGCAATGTTGGTTACCGCTTTACCGTTGATGCTTAACAATGAGACACATACTTAAACTGCATCGTGATCTAGATTCACACTCACTTCCACAAGCAGAACACGATTACACAATCGAAACTTTTAATCCCGAGCTTCATAAACAACAATGGCTAGATCTCAATAATTTAATCTTTTCGCACCATCCAGACCAAGGTAATTGGGTGATGCAAGATCTAGATAACCGAATGGCTGAAGCCTGGTTTGATGCACAAGGCTTCTTCTTGGCTACAGAAAACGCTGCTATTGAAGGCTTTGTGTGGACCAAGATCCATCAGGATTTGATTAACCAAGATCCAGTGGGTGAGCTGTATGTCGTTGGCACCCACCCAGATCATGCAGGAAAGGGTATTGCCCGCGCGCTATCTGTAGAGGCTATTAATTACCTTGCAAACAAAGGGCTTAAGCACGCAATCTTGTATGTCGATGCTGACAATGAAAAAGGTCTGAAGCTCTACGGATCGTTAGGTTTTAACTAAGCCTTCGAAATTTCAATAGTCTCGAAATCACCTGTACCCACAAACTTGATTCGGACTCCTTCGATAACAAAGGAGTCACCTAGCACGGCGACGTAATCGCCAAGAATCTTACGTTCTCCGACATTAATATTGAATTGATTTGATCGCTGGCCCTGAACCTTCTGCCAAACCGCCCACGCCCATTCATCGTTTCCAAGTGATGTTCCATCGCTGTTAATGGGAGGGGCTGCGTTTTTGTCTAAATCAAGGATATATACCATAACTGAGTAGAAACCAGGTGGGAACTCTCGATCACCATACTTGAAGTCACTCCACTTATCGATGCTATGTGATTCAACAATAATTGCCTTAGTTGGTGACAACCTGATGACCGCCATTTTGGTTTGGCGATCTTCTCTTTCTACTGGTGATAATGAGATCGTTGCAGACTTAAGGGTCGCAAAGTCATCACAATAAATTTGGTCCGTGGGCAACCAGTCAAATAGGAACTGCTCCCAAGGGTTTAATGCAAGGCTGATTCCAGATTGGTTAGTGCCGATACTCAGTGGCCAACCATTGCCGGGGGCGTGCATTGAAATTCCAAAGTCATGCATAGTTTCATGGATGTAATAGGACCACTTAAGGGTTTCCATGCCCTCAAGATTCTTGCCCCAGCTGAACAAATTCAGCATAACTTCGCCCTCTTTAGCCTTAAAGACTTGATTTCGAATGATGAAATCTACAAATGTAATTTCACCATCTGGATAGAAGAAGTAGACAGTAGAAAACTTTCGTAGATCAACCACTTTAGTGATTTCATCAATAAATGGTTGAGCTTGATTAGCCATGCGGCGCCCGTGGTCAGCTGCAAATGCATCAACTGTCTTCGCATCGCTCGGATAAGCAGATCGCTCTTTAGGCATACGCAGCCACTTATTAACTGTTGTTACGTTAAATTTCACTTGCCCATTACTAAAGTACTGATACCAATCAGTCATCCACTTCTTATCGTACTCAAGTTGAGCCAATACCTCACTGCCGCCCTGAAAATCAGGAAAATCGATTGGAACAATGAGGACTTCATTGGATCCTTTTAAGTTCATCCGATGTCTATCTGTATTTACCAATGGGAAGCCGACTAAACCACTGGAGTTACGCCCCGTGCGATCTGCCGATGATGCGCTGTTTTGAAGCTTGCATGTATCAATTGAAACAGGGCTTTTTGCGTTAGTAAAAGTTTTCTTTTTTGTGTTGATCTTGATCCATTGAAGATTTCCGCCATGGACCCAACGACACTCCAAAATCCCGCCAGGGATGTCATAAGTGTCACCGGATGATTCACAGGAAGCGCTCTCTGCAGGCGTCTTCAAATAATTATTTGACTTAGAGGATGAGACCTTAGTTGTTGGAAAAAAACGCCATATAACATTCTTGAGAAAATCATTAGTCGCCCCGCCACTCCAGACGCACTTCATGAATCCGCCATTTCCAAAAACTTTCGCTCCAATTTTCGTGCAAGGTGAATCCTGAGTAGGTAACTGGATTGTTGGAGTGGGCGTTGGCGTTGGAATAGGTGTGGGAATGGGAGTGGGAATGGGAGTGGGTGTTGGAGTGGGTGTGGGTGTGGGTGTTGGTGTTCGTTTTCGTACCGTAACACCTTTGTTCCAAATAAACTTTTTACCAAACTTTATACAAGTGAACTTTCTACCATCCGCAATTTCGATGATTCCCGCCTTCGCGCATGGTTCACCAGCCTTGACCGCGGCTACGGCGGTTAATGGAGATGCAATCAACATCATTGCAAAGAAAGCAATTAGTAGCCGTTTCACACCCTCATCGTAAGCGAACCCTAAGGGAATAGGAAGATATCAAGGGCCCCAAAAGTGCAGGTGGCTATTGTTACTGAGAACTAATCAAATCTCCGCACATCTTATGGAACGCCTTTGTATGGGCATCGACATCTTCTGCTGTTGTGTCTGGACACATCAGCGCCATATTGTGAAATGGAGTAATCAAGAAGCCATCATTCAACATACGTAGGTGAATGAATTGTTCTAATTCAAAATCCCCCGCGTTGTTGGCATCTGCACCCGTAACTGGTGCAACCTTGCCAAACATGTACTCACCACGTGCACCTAGACGATTACAGGTCCACGGCAAATCAAACTCATCGATTGCCGCATCCACACCATCAGACCAACGGGTTCCTAAATCAATCATGCGATCAAAGTTTTCTTGAGTCAGTACTTGAGTCAAAGTTGCGCGCATCGCAGCTAATGACAGTGCATTTCCTGCAAGAGTTCCGCCGACTCCACCGGTATCGATGATCTCTAACTCGATCATAGATTTGATTCGATCTGCAATCGCTTGAGTCATTCCAAAGGTTCCAGTTGGAATTCCACCACCAATCGCCTTACCAATGGTCAGAAAATCAGGGTTTAATCCCCGATCGGCGGTCATTCCACCAGGGCCCACCGAAATTGTGTGGGTCTCATCGATGATCAAAATAGCCCCGTATTTCTTTGCTATTTGCTGGACCGCTTCTAAATATCCAGCCTCTGGCAAAACAATGCCCACATTTGTCATTGCCGGCTCCATCAAAATCGCAGCTACATCACCATGAGCTAACGCCTTTTCCATACCGGCAATATCGTTGAATTCAACAACCCGCGTAGTTTGATCAAGAGCAACCGGTGCTCCGATATTTCCTTCACGAGAAATTGTGTTTCCAGCTGCATCCAATGTTGCAAATGTTTCATCAACTGAACCGTGGTAACAGCGATCGATCACAACGATCTTTGAACGGCCAGTAATCATGCGGCTATAGCGAATTACATGTCGATTCGCATCAGTTGCTGACACGGTGAACTGCCATAGCGGCAAACCAAAACGGCGCGATAGTTCAGCGGACACAATCGCAGCATCTGCTGTTGGAAGCATCGCGGTAATTCCCTTACCTGCTTGTTCACGGATCGCAGCAACCGTTGCATCAGGTGAATGACCTGTCATCGATCCTGTATCACCTAAGCAAAAATCAATGTATGTGTTGCCATCAACATCGGTAAAGCGCGCACCTTTAGCCTCTTGCACAAATACCGGATACGCACCTGGCCACTTTGCCATCCAGGACATTGGAACTCCGCCTGGCATGTTCTTCTGTCCAGCCTTAAACATCTCACCACTCTTTGGGTGCAAGGCTAAAAAGCGCTCATCCTCAATTTTACGTAACTGTGCTAAACGGTCGCGATTAATCATTGAGCCAGTCTATTCAAGAGATTCAAAAACAAACAAAGCTTCGATGTAGTTCTCGCCACTAATACCTAAGTTTTGCGCATCAGGTGGTGCGGTTTGTGGCTCAATACATACACCATCAGAGTCTTCGCTATAAACAACCCACCATGGCGCATCACATTCAATAGAAATACGGGCTACATCCTCCCAAACGACAGCGGGGGTGCCTTTTATGCCGGTAAATGCATCATCCCAAGGCGGCTGCGTTGGGGCGCTGCGCTTTCCCGTTGGTATTCCATCGCTGCCGCGAATCAACATCTCCGTTGCATCAAACTCAATCTCGGCGCTGCCACCACGTTCTAAATCACGTGCAAACCATGGATGAAAACCTAACCATGCTGGTAGATCGCAACCATTGGGTTCATATTCCAATGACCAACGAATTGCATCATCTAAAACTTCAATCTTTTGTTCAACAGTTGCATCACCGTAAGGCGATGGAAGGTGTAACAAGGAACGTCCGGGACCGATCTCTTGCCAAGATGAAATTACTCCGAACCCATGTAGGGCATGTGGTGGATCAATTGTTGCTGGCAGTTGAATCTGTTGCCCCGCGCTATTTGTAATCAAACCCTCTTTTATTCTTCCCGCCCACGGTGCCATCGAGTACCAACCCGATGTGTGCACCTGTCCGCGAAATGGAACTGTGAACTCATTCTCGCGCCATTTCAGCGAAGTAATTCGTGCACCATTGTCATCATCAATTGCGATTTGAAATTCGGCATCATCAATAAATTGCATTAGGCATCCAACGCTTCTACTAGTTCGTGCAGTCGTGGAGGTTGAGCACCAGCACGTGAAACGGTAATTCCTGCAGCAATTGCTGCACGGTGCAACACCGCATTTAACACCTGTCCCTGTAATTCGATGACAGAGTGCTTCAAGATTCCTTCGACCACAACTGCACCAACAGTGTCGCCTGCACCAACGGTGTCGACAACGGTGACCTTTGCACCATCCACCTCTTCATATCCATGTTCGGTGTATCCGATGATTCCCTTTGCGCCCCGTGTAATAACTACCAACGACGCCCCACCAGCAATCCATCGCTTGGCAACCTCATCCATAGATTCATCGGGATATAACCAGGAAATATCATCATCAGAGAGCTTTATAACACTTGAAATTCCGACCCATTTTTCAACAGCAGAACGGTACTTTTCGCGATCTCCAAGGACAGATGAACGCACATTGGGATCAAAGACAATAGGTGCGAATTCAGCACACTTAATCGCCCAGTTTTGCAATGTTGTCGATGCGGGTTCCACAATTGTTGCCAGTGTTCCAATGTGCAGCACCGATGGCTTTAGCGCTTCCGGATCTGGCAACCATGAATCATTGAAATCAAAGGTTGCTGTTCCGGCAATCAGGAATTCATAGGATGCAGAACCGGCAGAATCTAAAGTTACCGTTGCTGTGCAGGTTGGCTTGTCACTATTGAGAGCAAGAGTTAATCCAACACCATCACGCTCTAACTCTTTTCGCGCTGTAACCCCATATGCATCCGTTGAAATCCCATCGATGAAATCAACCTGTAATCCTAAACGTGCCAATGCTTTAGCTGTATTTGCAGGACCGCCACCAACGATAGGACCGGTTGGTAAAATATCGATCAACACTTCTCCGCACACCCAGATGCTCAAATTAACTCACCCTTTCGTGCTAAAAATTCTGTCAAGACCTCAACACCTAGCAAATGATCTTGTACTTGTGGTAAACCGCTAATCAACAAAATACCAACACATCCCATGCCCTTAACATTTAATGGCAATCCACCACCGTGAATCGCATGTGTCTCTTCAGGCAAACCCTTGACCGCATACCAATCAATATCTTGCTCTTCTGCAAGAACTCTTTCATGCATTGTTGAATGACCCGTTGCCAAAACAACTCGCGCTTTACGAGCGATCCACCCATCATTGTCAGGTGTTGAACCTGGTAGCGATGCATGAAAAACAATCCACTCTTTCAATCGAACTTCAACCGCGATACTTAATCCGCGTTGAAAGCCAAAATCCATAGCGATCTCGCCGATTTCAACGGCATCTTTATGGGATAAAGACTCCAACTCTAGTGTCCGCGCCTCCAGGGCCAAGCCATCGCTTGAAAAGCCTCCCGTTGTAGTCGCCATGTGTGCAATTGTGCCTTAATCTGCGTACATGATCACTATCCCAGAATCCGACCTCGTTGTTCATGAACTATGCCTAGGCTCCAATATCTTTGGTGGAAATGCCACAGAGGCTGAATCCCACTTAGTGATGGATGCCTATCGCAGCCATGGTGGAAACTTCATCGATACCGCAGATATGTATAACCAGTGGGTTGAAGGACATGTGGGCGGAGAGTCTGAATCTGTCATCGGTAGTTGGATGGCATCTCGTGGAAATCGCAGCGAGATGGTGATCGCAACAAAGGTTGCAAAGATGGATCGTCGCCGCGGATTATCCGCTGCAAATATCATCGCCGCTTGCGAAGACTCCCTTTATCGTTTGCAAACCGATTACATCGATCTGTATTACAGCCATGAAGATGATGCGACTGTTTCACTTGAGGAAACCCTTGGAGCATACGCACAGTTAATTGCACAAGGAAAGGTGCGCTACATCGCAGCCTCAAACTTCACCGCAGCCCGTTTGCGTGAATCAATCGCATACAGTGAAGTAAACAATGTTCCTGCATACATCGCGGTTCAGGATTTATATAACTTAGTTGATAGAAAAACCTATGAAACAGATCTCGCACCAACAGTTGCTGATCTTGGAGTCTCTAATATTCCATTTTATGGAATCGCCCGTGGATTTTTATCTGGAAAGTACCGCCCCGGAGTAACTGAGGTTGATTCAAAGCGCGCAGCTGGTGCTCGCGAGTATGCAACAGATAAGAACTACGCGATTCTTTCAGCGATGGATGAGATCTCTGCGGCACATAACAACGCACCGCTATCTGCTATCGCGCTAGCCTGGCTGCGTTCGCAACCAACGGTCAGTGTTCCGATCGCATCGGCACGCACCGTGCCGCAGCTTGAAGAGATTGTTCAAGTTATTGAGTTAACCCACGAAGAGGTTGAAAAGCTCAATACTCTTTCAGCTTAAACCGCTTTACCCTGTAAACGTTGAGCCATAGTGCCTGCAACCTTGAGCCACTTGGTTAGCTGTGCATCGGTAAATGGGGTCTCTGACTCGGTCAAGATATAGAGACCGGTAAAGATCTCGCCATTAAATTGATAAAAGGCGAGCATCTGTCGTGACTCTGCGCCGCTACCTATCGTGGCATGCACCATCACTCGATTGCCCTCTGGAACTAGGGTGCTGGGCAAGGTTGGTAGCGCTCTAAATGTGTAACTTGTGAGTGCTCCCGTGCTCTCTTTGTATCCACCTTGAGTTTTGCACTCTTCAAAAACCTTTTTCAGCTCCTTGAGCGCAGCAGCTGCTGCATCGGTTGATGAGTACCCAACAACCTCTGAAGATAAGAACGCAAACTGTGATCCAACTTTTCCAATTGAGAGTTGTCGACGCTCTGCACGACCAGTTTCGGAATCAAATTTTCCATTACATAAATCTAGGGTTGGATCTAGCAGGGTAGTTCCGCGAAGCATTGGCAACACGATCCATTCCTGACTGAAATCCTCAGCACGAAATCCAAACTTGGAGAGCTTTACCTGCTTCTCATCTGTCAGTGATGTATCAACAATTGCTGGCGCACGGTCGTAATCTCGCAAAGTTCCCAAGGTAGTTGTGACAGAGCTCAAGCCAACTAAAACAAAGTTGGATCCGTTGACACGAACAATTCTCTTATTTGCTCCCACATTAATCGTTGCACCGATTCGTGGCTTTGCGCTCTTGTTATCTGCAATCGTTGCAACGGTTTTTCCTACCAGCGAAACAGTTGCAGCACCGGTTCCAACAACTACATCCTGTGTTCCCGTCACCGTGAAGGATGCAGTGCACTTGCCTGTGCAGCGCATTGCTCCTGCGCCAAACCCTGTTACAGCGCTCCACTTTCCAGATTTGCTGCCCTTGCCCACTGGAACCATTGTGTGGGTAAGTGAGATATCAGCTGCAACACCGTTGCCGATACAGTCAAAAATGCGTGCATCGCCGCTCAACTTTGTGCCAGTTTCCAACTTCAGAGTTGGCGCATTCTTTGCAGTTGAGGATTGAATAACTAACCCATCCTCATCAACGATGCTAACTTCACAGATACCGCTGCCAACATCGGTGGCGCCTTTCCAAAGAAGTGAGAGCTCAGTTGATGTAATGCCATCAGTTGAGAAGGTGTTAGTAACAACTGGATCGGCGCGATCGATGACAACCTTCATCGCAGGAGACCAATCACTCTTATTACCCACGATATCGATCGCACGCATTGAAAAGTTATAACTTCCCTCTGGAAGATCACGAAGGTACAAGGTCTTAGGTGCAACAAATGGGCTCAAATATGTTGGTACCCAGCCATCAACATCTGTGGCCTTAAGGGTTCTTACCGCCCCATCGATCTGTGCTTCAAATCCTGCAATCGCTGTATCTGCATCCTCATAACCCTGTTTGATAATTGTCATGGTGGGTGAACGCCACTGTTCCACTGGAACAACTGGAGGAACAGGAGGTGGAGTTACATCCGCCTTTTTTGTCACCGTTACTACCGCACCTGTTTCAGATCCAACGGCGCTAAAGGAGACATCGCCGGAAAATGTTGATGCAACAAAGCCAGTCATAGAGCCGCTGAGATCGGCAGAGTTCTTGTACTGATAATCATCAAGATTAAGCATCCATACATCGGTGCCTAAAACGGGTGGAAACTCAGAGCTTGCACCATCTTCAGGGTTTGGAGAAACTATCGCTGATACTGGTGGAGGATCTAAGCGATAAATCGCTAGCCCTGGCTTATATGCAACCCCATCGGTCTTACGACGATACTCAATCCAGTACCCAGCTTTTCCATCACGGATAAAAATTGCCTTGATTCCGTTTGCAAAATCACTAGGAGCTAAATTAACAACCTCAGATTGCCACACCTGTTTAATCTGCGAATCATCAATTAAACCCATACGCCACTGGTGATAGGTATTGAGCGGTGATTTTGTATCAAGGTTGCCCATGGCATCGATAGTTCCGCCATACTCAACCGCTTTGCAGTTATCTCCCCACGGACCATCCTTTGCCTTGTTTTGGCAGCTTAAAAAGTTGGAGTGTCCAAGACCTAACGCATGTCCTAACTCATGGGAGATTACAAATGAGGAATCTGAGTCATGCAAAACCAAGGTTCCAAATTTTTCATTAACCTCACCCAACAAAGCTCGACCAGACCAGATACATCCAGCTCGTGGCGAAATAACAAGCAAATATCTCTCTGAATAATCCGCAATCCCTAAGCGGCTATAGGCCTCAGGGCGAATCGCATTTATGAAGTTACTTGCAGCGATGCCGGTACATGGCATCTTTGACAACAATTCAATCGGTTCAGCTAAAACCTCGCCGGTGGTAAAAGAGATTGTTCGATCCTTTGTATCTCCATACATCGTCGTGAATTTTTTCCAGTCATCATTGACATCGGTATCTACAACCCCAGCAACAGTATTGACATCTCCGCGCGCAGCAGGCGCACCATTCCAGGTCACCGCAACAACATCGATAACTCGCTCATCAACTGCAAATGCAGGAGCAAGACCAAGAGAAACAAAGCCAAAAACAAGGACTAGGAAGCTCGAAACTCTGCTTTTCATATGTGTCACCTTAGATGCTCCAGCCTGTTTGTTCATGTCGATCGATGCCAAAAACCTGATAGCCGGCAAGCTCTGGTTGGCCAAACCATTTCGCACAATCCTGCCCCGCGACCATAACCGCAGTAGCCATCGCATCACACAGCCAACCCTCAGCGCCCACAACTGTGGCTGACTTCGCCCCGATCGCGATCAAGCCATTATGGGGATCATGAATATGCGCACCCCGCTCATATGTGCCCGATGTTGCAATCGCTCCATCGGTAATCTCAAAAACCTTGACGATCTCAGAACGCTCATCGGGATTTACAACACCAATCGACCAAGGCTTTACAACCCCAGCCTGCGAATCGAACCATCCACCACGCAAAGACAGATCCCCTGCAGCATTAACCTGACAGTGCTGCACGCCTGCCGCAACCAAAATACTTGATGCCTTATCGGCAGCCCAGCCCTTTACCAAGCCCGATGGATCAAAACCTCCATCAACCGCCCACGGATCAAAGGCCCCATCACTTAACCATTTGGCCTGCGTGCATAAATCCCATACCTCACGCACATCATCCGGACAATCCTCAATCGCAACAGCACCACGACGCAACCGCGTTACCCACGATCCATCTTTATAGGTTGAAAAATCACGATCTACATTTTCACAAAACTCAATTACTGATTCCATAGCACGATCTAAATCCGCACCACCGACAACTTCGCTAAAACAATCCACATCCACAATCGTTCCCCACACAGGAAACTGTCGCCGCAGATGATTCATAACTCAACCCTATCTGCCACGCACATTCTTACAACCCTGCTTGCGAAAGCGCTCCCTGCAACGATGTAAACCATCCATAACTTGTATAGGAAGCACCAGATGCACCTTGAATATTTGCACTCTGCGCTGCCAATGTTTGCTTCTTCAAAACTGGAACAGCCATGTTTGTGTAACGATCATTACGACCAGTTGGAGCTTTCACCGCAACCGCATCTGTAATCCGACCATCTACAACGGTAATTTTCACTTGAACATTTCCGTACTTCACAAAAACCGATGGTCCAGTAAATGTGCCATTAACCGCAGCAGGTGCTGCTGGCGCTTGTGTTGCTGGAGCGGTTGTCTCTGTCGCCCCCGGCGCCTGTGTTGCCGTGTTACCGCCAGATGTTGAATTACTGCCAGTTGTCGCCCTAGTAGCAACAGGCTTCGCACTCTTTGTCCCAGCAACCGCTGGTTTTTTAGTCGCAACGGTGGATGATGATGATGAAGCGGGTGCTACCGCAGCTGTCCCAGAACTATCGCCCGCATCGGTAGCACCAGCGAAATTAATCGCACTAGTAGCTCCCAATTGAGGCGGAGTAATCGCTAACACCGCGCTGAGGCCCCCCACAGTGCCTCCCGCGATCAATAGCGCCCGCTTCATCTCATACCCTCGCTTCTCGCACTGTCGTGCTTATGTTTAACCCCTCGAATGGTTCAACGGCCTCATATAAACCCATCAACCTGAATGATTTCTGTGAACCACCGCAACCCCACCGCAGAGTATTTGCCTGCCAACTACTCCTTATGAAACGCGAATGCCTCGTCGTGGAAACGATTCTTCGGCACACCCAGATCTTCTGCCGCCCTGCGCACCGCACTAACCAAAGGCTCTGGCCCGCAGATATAAATATCGCTATCGGCAATCGTCGGAACAAGCGCCTTCAACGACCTGGCATCCATCGGATGGTTCTTACGCGATCCCACCAAGTAATGAATCCGCATCGACCCACCGCTGTTCTGGGCCAAATAATCCATCTCTGCTTTAAGAACTAGATCCTCTTCCCGCGAGGCCCTAAAGATCACATCAATCTGAGCTCCACCATTGAACTCATCCATCAATGCACGCACCGGCGTTATCCCAACTCCACCGCCAACCAACACAACATGCGGCGAGGTCGAACGCCCCGCAGTAAAGGCCCCATATGGTCCCTCCACAAACACTCGCGTCCCCGACTTTAAAAATGCCAATGATCTCGAATGATCACCCAAATCCTTAACGGTAATGCGCAGATGATTTTTTGTTGGAGCAGCTGACAATGAATATGGATGCGACATCAGCGCATGCCCCTTAGTTAAAAACCTCCACCCAAAAAACTGCCCACCCTGCGCAGCCAACTGATCTAAGTTTCGCCCGCGCATAATCACCGAGATAACCCCCGGTCCTTCAACAACAACTTTTTGAACCTGCAAATTAACCTTTAACGATCTCCAGATTGGAACCCAAAATCTCCAGTACCCAATCGCCAAAGCCATCGCGACATACAACCCAATCCAATACGCCTTGTTTAATGGATGATCAATAAACATCGAACCATTAACTATTTGGTGCATAAATGATGCGGCAACCGCGGCATAGGTCAGAATGTGAACCAACCACCAGGTCTCGTAACTCATCTTGGCGCGCGCCTTCTTATATGAAGTAACCCCCGCCATCACCATCAAAACAAATCCAGCTAACGCAAACCACATCCAGTCATACAAAGTTAAAAACTGCCACATCTCTTTATACAAAGGGATCTGATCCTGCCCCGCAAAACCCAACACAATGAAAAAGACATGTGCGCCAATCAAATACAAAGACCATGGCCCAAGCTTGCGATGCCAGGTCACCAATCGATCATGGCCAACCCCGCGCTCCACAATCGGAATACGTGCCACCAAGAAAATTCCAACGATCGACAGATACGTTCCCACCAACGCCGCCAAGCGGCTAATCGTCACAACCACCGAATAGAAATCCTTGAAATCTCCGCTACGCAGAGTCGTCGCCTGCAAGGCCAAGGTCAGCCCCAACCCCGCGCCCAACATCAGCGCCGCCCAGTCAGTTCCTGCGGCTGAGTGCCTATAAATCCGCGTCGACTGGGTCATGCCTCAATTACACCGCATAAATCTGTGAGCCAGGTGAATGGCAGCGGGGATTACCTCTTAAACCAACGATACCCTTGGCCCATCATGAAATATGCCCAGTTGATTCGCCTTTTAGTAGGACGTGAATTAACCCTTCGATACAAGCGCAGTGTCATCGGCATCGGTTGGACCTTGCTCAACCCAGTTCTTACCAGCTTGGTCCTTTGGTACGTATTCTCATTTGTCTTTGCTTCAAAACTTCCCAGTGGCCAACAGTTTGCACCTTATTTAATGGCGGGAATTTTGCTCAACACCTTTTTTAATCAAAGTTTGATGCAAGCTGCCGAATCAATTGCTAGCAATGGTGGAGTGCTCACAAAGATCTACGTTCCTCCGCAAATTTTTGCAATCTCATCCGCACTTGCAGGTCTTGCAAACTTCTTTATTGGCTTGTTTCCCTTGGCTTTGGTCTGTTATGTCTCTGGCCAACCCCTTGCATTAACCCTTCCCTTGGTTCTTGTTGTTGGCGTCGCTTTAGCGCTACTGACCGCTGGCCTGGGATTAGCGCTTTCAATTATGTTCATTCGCTTTGATGACACTCGAAACATTGTCAATGTACTTCTGTTGATTCTGATGTACATAACACCGATTTTTTATCCTGTTGGAATCATGAATGAAACGATGCAAAATGTTATTCATTGGAATCCGCTAACTAGTTATCTAGATATCTTCCGGTGGGCATTCTCAAACAACGCAACCCCAACGCTGTTTAGCTGGATTTATATGAGCTGTTGGAGCATCTTTGCTCTTCTTCTTGGAACATATGTGTTTAAGAAGTACTGGCCAAGAACGGTGGCGATGTTGTAATGGCTGTCATCGAAGTTAAAAACCTCAATGTGACCTACCGAGTCCTGATGAACAAATCAAGCTCACTAAAAGAATTGTTTCGTGATGCAATTAAAGGTAAAGCACGTGTAGTTGATTACGTTGCCCTAGAGGAAGTTACTTTCTCGGTAGATAAAGGTGAAGTAGTTGCAATCCTCGGACGCAATGGAGCTGGAAAATCAA
>Ga0247840_10005199_pt1 | contig 19818 bp, 19 predicted proteins | sample LaCruzMarch2015__FD_192404 | JGI IMG/M metagenome (GOLD analysis project Ga0247840, IMG submission 192404) | Freshwater microbial communities from meromictic Lake La Cruz, Castile-La Mancha, Spain - LaCruzMarch2015_17m | ecosystem: Environmental > Aquatic > Freshwater > Lake | place: Spain... | reverse complement strand
TTGTCGACATCGCCGGCCGTGATCAGGCGCATGAATTCCGGGTCGGTGAGGGCGGCTGTCACATCAGCGTCGCCCTGCAGGCGGGAAATCGCATCCATGGTTTGGGGGTTGCCCAGCAGTTGCTGCTGGACGGCCGCGAACGCGCTGCCCTGGTTGCCGGTTTCCGTGGCGGCCGCCGCGGGTGTTCCCGACCCACCCGGACGGATCGCCAGCACGTCGGATTCGCGCACCTGAATCTCACCCAAGCTGGCGCTACGCACCCGGTATACGCCATCCCCGACCGCGATGATTTCCCCGCCGATGACGCTGCCGTCGCGCAGTTCAATACGGCTCTCGCCCGCACGCAGTGGGCCCAGGCCGATGCAAAGTCCCAACAGTGACGCGATTAGCCAGGGTAGACGAACCCGGCGTCGCAAACCGATGGTGGATACATAAGCCGCTGGTTGGCTCGACATGGTTGGCCTCGGATGATGTTTGACGTGATGCCGCGTCCGGTCGCTCGTGGGCATCGGCGGCTCATTATGGCAGCGAATCGCCAACCCCGTCGCGGACGCGATCCGCATAGTGTGCCATTCTTAGCAGACGGCTGATAGCTGACAGCGCCTTCAGGTTCAATACCCGTGCAACATCAAAACCGCGATCAGTTTCTTGTCGAGGTTGAGCGGATTGTCGCGGACGCCTGCGGCAACCCGGTGCCGGAGGCGTCAGGCGCGTTGTTTCGCCAGCGCTTCGATGGAATGCTGGATCACTTTCTGCTGGAATCCCAGCCGATCACCGGGGTCAAGGCCACCATCCTCCTCGCCGACATCCGCGGTTTCACGGCGATGACGGAGCGCCTGCCCACCTGCACCGTCATCGGTTTGCTGAATCGTTATTTCTCGGAGATGGGGCGGGTCATCAAGCGCCACCGGGGCGTGATCGATAAATTCATGGGGGACTCGGTGATGGCCCTGTTCGGCGCGCCGGAGCGCCAACCGGATGACCTGTTGCGCGCCTTGGCCTGCGCCGTGGAGATGCAGCAGGCCATGGCAAGGATCAACCAGGAGTCCGCGACGCGCGGCGAGCCCAGCCTCTTCGTCGGCATTGCCGTGAACACCGGGGAGGTGATGGCGGGCAGCTTCGGTTCCCGTCAGCATAGCGAGTACACCGTCATCGGGGATACTGTGAACACGGTTGCGCGCATGGAAGCCTTCAGCCTGCGTGGTCAAGTCCTGCTCAGTGAATCCAGTCACGCCGGCGCCCGCGAACACATCGAGGTCGGTGCGGTCAACGCGGTGCAGGTCAAGGGCAAGTCCGATCCGGTGATCCTGTATGAACTGCGTTTGGTCAAGCATCCGCAACGGTTGGTGGTCCCGCGGGTGGAAGTGCGGCGCTCCCCGCGGATTCGGGTCGATTTTCCGTTGGTCCTGAACCGGATGGTGGACAAGCGCATCCTGCTGGAACCCCTGGTGGGGCGTGCACTGGACCTCGGTTACAACGGCTTCCTGATCGCAATGGATCACTGTCTGGGGTGCGGCGACGAAGTCGCTGCCGACCTTGCACCCCTGCTGCACGGTGAGCCGGTCGGTCGGATCTACGCGCGGGTCACCCGCGTCGAACGTTGCGCCGGCCGGTTTCAGACCAGTTTCCAGTTCACCAACCTGGATACTCCGGCCCATCTACAGGTCAAGCAGTTCGTGGATAAAATCCTGTGGGGGCGGTGATCGATCAGCAGATCCGCGGCAACTGCTCCCCGGCCAGCCAATCGACGATGCGGCTGCCGCCGAAGCGCGTCTCCATTTGCACGAATCGGTGCGGGTCCGCGACCACCTCGCCGATCCGGCTCGCCGCGGCGCCAAGTGGGTGGGCGCGCATCACGGCCAGCAGGTTCGCCGCGTGCTCGGCCGGGCAGATCGCGATCAGCTTGCCCTCATTGGCCACGTAGAGCGGGTCTAGTCCGAGTAACTCGCAGGCGGCGGACACTTCCGGTCGAATCGGGATCGCGCTTTCGCGGATACGCATGCCGACTCCGGACTGGTGAGCCAGTTCGTTCAGGGTGGTGGCGAGCCCGCCGCGGGTGGGATCGCGCAGGCAATGCAGATCGGGAACCGCTGCCACCATGGCGGCAACCAGGGTGTGCAGGGCGGCGGTATCGGAGCGGATCTCCACCTCGAATCCCAGGTTCTCGCGCTTGGACAGAATGGCGACCCCGTGGTCGCCGAGACTGCCGCTGACCAGAATGGCGTCGCCGGGCCGCGCCTGGTCGCCGGAGAGGGTCAGGCCATCCGGAACCACGCCGACCCCGGTGGTAGTGATGAAGACGCCATCGCCCTTGCCGCGCTCCACCACTTTGGTGTCGCCGGTGACGACCGGAACCCCGGCGGCGTTGGCTGCCGCCGCCATGCTTTCCACGATCCGCACCAGATCCTTGAGCGGATACCCTTCCTCCAGGATGAACCCGGCGGCCAGATAGAGTGGCCGAGCCCCGGCCATGGCCACATCGTTGATGGTGCCGTGGACGGACAGGCAGCCGATATCGCCGCCGGGGAAGAACAGCGGCGCGACCACATGGCCGTCGGTGCTGATCACCAGGCGTCCAGGCGGCGGACTGAATAACGCCTGGTCGTTGCCCTGCCGCAGCAGGTCATTGTCGAGGTGGACCTGGAAGACCTCGGCGATCAGTTGGGCCATGGCCCGCCCGCCGGCACCGTGGCTCATGTCGACCGTGCCGTGCTTGAGATCCAGTCGAACGGGAAAGCGGCGATCGGTGTTCATCTAAGATCCCCTCGGTCCGCGGAAGCGCCCGTAGCTCCAGTAGGCGGCGCAGGCGCCCTCGGAGGACACCATACAGGACCCCATAGGGTTGTCCGGGGTGCAGACGGTGCCGAAGAGCTTGCAGTCGGTGGGCTCCTTGACCCCGCGCAGGATGGCCGGGCACTCGCATCCCTTGACCTCCCGCACCAGGCCCACCTCGACCGGAAAGCGCTGTTCCGCGTCCAGGTCCGCGTAGGCGTCGGCCAGCCGCAACGCACTGTGCGGCAGGAAGCCCAGGCCCCGCCACTCGAAGGTGTCGCGGGTGGTGAAGACCTCGGCCATCAGCGCCTGGGCCTTGCGGTTGCCGTCCGCGGTCACGGCGCGGGTATATTGATTCTCGACCGTGCAACGGCCGTCATTGATCTGGCGGATCAGCAGCAGGGCCGACTGCATCACGTCCAGGGGCTCGAAGCCGGCGATCACCAAAGGTTTGCCGAACTCCGTGGGGACGAACGCGTAGGGCTGGCTGCCGATGACGGTACTGACATGGGAGGGGCCCAGGATGCCGTCGAGTTGGACGCCGTCCGGACCGGCGGTCGCCAGGATGGTGCGCAGGGCGGGCGGGGTCAGGACGTGGTTGCAGAAGATCGAAAAATTGGCGAGTCCCTCGGCGCGGGCGGTCTTGGCCGCGACCGCGGTGGGCGGGGTGGTGGTCTCGAACCCGATGGCGAAGAAAACCACCTGACGCGTCGGATCGGCGCGGGCGATGCGCAGGGCGTCCTGGGTGGAGTAGACCATGCGGATGTCGGCTCCCGCCGCCTTGGCCTTGAGCAGGCTCTGCCGCTCGCTGGCCGGAACGCGCATCAGGTCGGCATAGGTGCACAGGGTCACCCGGTGCTGCGCCGCCAGCGCGATGGCGTGGTCGATACGCGCCATCGGCAGCACACAAACCGGGCAGCCCGGACCATGGATGAAGCGCACATTGGGCGGCATCAGGTCCTGCACGCCATAACGGAAAATGGCATGGGTGTGGCCGCCGCAGAACTCCATGAGACGGTACTCCCGGTCGGGGTCGGCGGCGGCGCCAATGGCCGCGGCCAGCCCCCGTGCCAGGTGTTCGTCGCGGAACGCGTCGATGTATTTCATACGGTCAGACCGGAAGGGTCGGCGGCCGGCAGCGCGTCCGGCAGGTCGTCGAGCACCCCCATCTCACGCATCAGGTCGAGCGTTTGCGTGGCCTCTTCCTCGCTGATGCGGTTGAGCGCATAGCCGACATGGATCAGCACATAGTCACCGACCGCGGCGTCTTCGATCAGCGCGAGCGAGCAGTCCTTGCTCACCGCGCCCAGGGCAACTGTGGCTGTTTCACCGGTCGGATCGATGGCGGTGATGCGGGCTGGGATGGCGAGACACATAGCGGCGACACCTCGATCGATTTCAGAATTCGGAGTTGAGCTCGGCGTTGCGGGTATCGCCCACCTGCGGGAGTGAACGCGCGCTGCCGGGGAGGTCCAGGGCGTAGTCGATGCAGGGGTCCACGGCGGCGATGAAGAGCCGCACCAGGGGTGCGATGCGATCGGCGCCGCACTGCTGCAACAGATGGCGGAGTCCGGCGGCCACGACCCCGCGGGGATGAAAGTTCCATTCGGTCGGCGCCAGGATGGCGTAGGCGGCGATGCGTCCATCGCGGATGTGCACGCGATGGACGAGCAGGCCGCGTGCCGCCTGGACCTGGGAGAGCCCCAGGCCGGGGGCCAATGCAGCGGGTGTGGGCTGCGCCGTCGGCACTGGGGTGTCGCTCAGGAGGCGCGCAACCTCGGTGAGTTGAGCGGCGAGCCGCGGCAGCAACCCATTGTCGAAGTCGGTGGCCAGGTTGCGCACCAGCGGTTGATCCTGTTGTCGGGTCAAGGGGCTGGTTTCCCGCGGTTGCGCCGCCCAGACCGGCCGGGCGACGAAGTCATCGGTGGTTGCCGCGTCCGCTCCCAGGTGCCGGTCCAAGTCCGCCGCGCTCAGGTCGGGCAGGGCGCCGACCGCGCACCGCCCGTATCCGGCCTGGCCCGCGGCGATGACCTGCCGGACCAGCCGGGCCGCAACCGTGTCGGTGTCCGCGGCCCAGACCGCCAGGGTGTCCAGCCGGTCGACCCGCATGCGCCAAGCAGCGGGTGTGACACCGAAGAGGCGTTCTGTACACAGGGCGGCGAGGTCTTCACGGGCCTGCCCGGCCGCCGGTTGGTCAGGGGCGGCGGCGCTTGCGCCAGGCGCGAATGGATCGGTTCCGGAGCTGAGCGCGGTCCGCCGCGCGATCGTCAGCCGCATCGCCTGGGTCATGGCGGCGGCGTCGGGGTCGCTGCTCAGAAATTTTGGCCAGTCCAGCAGGATGCGCCAGAGGTGCTCGCGCAGCGTCTCCGTGTCCACCAGGTGCCGGCGCAGCTCGGCAATCCGGCGATCGGGGGCCAGCCCGAGCGCCTGCTCGATGGCCGCGGCGGCGGCGGCCGATTGGGCGGTGCCGCAGATGTTGAACAGGACCGGCAGCAGCCGGACGGTATCGGCGACGTCCCGGCCGACGAAGACCTTCGCCGCCCGAACCGGTCGGGTCGAGGTGATGGTTACCGCCGCCGGGTCGAGCGAGATGTGGAGCTTACCGGCGGGGTCTGTCATCGGGGCATCATTTGGAGGTGGCGGCCGGGTGGGGCGGTGCGTGCGGACCGCGCGGGCGGCGGCCGGAATTCACGTGAGTGTACCGCAACCCCCGGCTAGAATACCCGCCCGTCAACCCGGCTATGCTGCCGAACTCCCGCAACGCGAGTGCAACCCCATGCTCACCAAGGAACAAGTGGACCGCCTGCGCGATCCCATCGACTTCGAAGCCGAGGTTGCCGGCCGGACGCTGCGCTTCGAGAGCACCTGGGGGCTGTTTTCCCCGCGGGCGATCGATGAGGGGACCCGCCTGTTGCTCGACCACATCGAGGTCGGCCCGGCCGCTGATTGTCTGGACCTGGGATGCGGCTACGGCGCCATCGGTGTCGCCCTCGCTGTTCTGGCACCCCAGGGACAAACGCTGATGGTTGACAAGGACTTCATTGCCGTGGACTTCGCCGAACGTAACGCCCGCCGCAATCGGCTCGGCAACGCCCGCGCCCTGCTCAGCAACGGCTTTGATCAGGTGCCTGCCGACCTGCGTTTCGACCGGATCGCGAGCAACATCCCCGCCAAGGTCGGGAAGGAACTCCTGGCCATTCTACTCCACGATGCGCAGGCCAGGTTGCGGCCGGGCGGTCGACTCTATGTTGTCACCATCAACGGCTTGCGCGAGTTCATGAAGCGCAATCTCAAGGAGGTGTTTGGCAATTACGACAAGCTCAAGCAGGGTGCCCATTACACGGTGGGGATGGCGCAGCGGGGAGACTGAACCACGTCAGGGCTTCCAGCCCTGACGGTGTCAGGCCAGGATGGCCTGACTACGCACCCGGCGAGTCGCGCGCTGCCGCCTAAATTTGGGATTGCTGCGCGGCTCGACCTTGCATTGGCCTACAGTTGCGGTCATCTTTCCCCGACCGGTGGCCAGTTGGCCGGTCGTCATCCGCTCCCACCGATCGCTCCCATCTATCACTTCCACTCACTGTTTCCAGGAATGTCTATGGTCCTTGACTTGCCCCAACTTTACGCGCGACTCAATATCCCGGTGCCCGTTCTGTTGCCCGCCTGCGAGCCCAAGCAGATCCGTGGGGTGAATACCCTGGAGATGGCCGGACAGACCGACCTTTGTTTCGCCGAGGGGCTGGAGCAAGCGCAAGCGGTGCAGGGCAGTCGCGCCGCCGCCGTGCTGGTCCATGACAGCTTTCCGGCCGTCACCGGACCGGCGCTGATCCGGGTTGCGGAGCCGCGCGCGAGTTTCTTTCTGCTGGCCGAGTCCTTCCTGCCGGTCTCTGAGGTGCAGGGCATCCATCCCAGCGCGGTGATCGACCGCAGCGCGGTGCTGGGGGCCGGGACGGCGGTTGGGGCCTGCGCGGTGATTGCCGCCGGGGTGCGCTTGGGCGAGCGCTGTACCATCGGTCCGGGGGTTTATCTGGGGCCAGGCGTGATCCTCGGGGCGGATTCCGTCATCGAGGCCAACGCGACCGTGCATCGGGACAGCCGCCTGGGGGAGCGCTGCACGGTGCACTCCGGCAGCGTGATCGGCGGAGATGGCTTTGGTTTCCAATGGGACGGGAAGGGCCACCGCAAGGTCCCCCAATTGGGGCGCGTGCTCATCGAGGACGACGTGGACATCGGCTGCAATTGCTGCGTGGACCGCGCCACCCTGGGGGAGACCCGGATCCGTCGCGGCACCAAGATCGATAATCTGGTGCAGATCGCGCATAACACGGACATCGGCGCCCATGTGATTTTGGTCAGCCAGGCCGGGGTCGCGGGCAGCAGCACGATCGGCACCGGGGCCGTGATCGCCGGCCAGGTCGCAGTCTCGGACCACGTGAAGGTGGGGGCGGGGGCGCGCATCGGCGGTCAGTCCGGGGTGACCAAAGACGTGCCCGCGGGCGCCGCGGTGTTCGGCACCCCGGCCCGACCGATGAAGGAAACGCTGCGCGAACTGGCGTCGTTGCGCCAGTTGCCGGCGTTGCTCAAGCAGTTCAAGCGTCAGCAGCAGGAGTTGGACACCCTGCGACAGCGGCTCGACGACCTGGAGGGCGGTTCCGTCCGGGCTCACCAACCGGCCTGAACACGCCCTATTTCGAGACCTCCGCCCCTGTCTTCCGGGCCTCCTCGGCCATGCCGAGCAGACGGGCGGCTTCTACGCCGATCGGCGTGTCGGGTCCCAGGTCGCGCGCGCGGCGGAGCGCCTCGCGTGCCTGCGCGGGGTCGCCGGTTTGCAGCGCGACATAACCCAGGGTCAACCAAATCCGCGGCGCAGTCGGGTCGGTTTGAGCCCCCGTGCGCAAGATCTCCAGCGCTCCCGCTCCGTCACCGGTGTAATACAGGGCGAGTCCCAGGTCGTTCTGGGTCTCGACGTCGTTGGCCGCCAGTTCGAGGATACGCCGGTAGACCGGGATCGCCTGGGCGAAGCGGCGTTCTTCGAACAGGGTCGTGGCGCGCTGCCGCAGCAGGTCCGGATTGGTCTCGGTGATGCTCGGCGGGATCGCATCGACGGTGTCGCGGACCGGGGTTGCGGCCGTCGGGTGTCCGGCCGGCGCGCGCGCGGCGCCGGGCGGATGCTGCGCAACTGTCGGTCGGATGGGATGGCGGATATAGTAATCGCGGGTGACGGCGAAGACCGCGAAGCCGTAGAAGGCCAGAAAAACGAAGGCAAGCAACCAGTGGAAGGGGCGCAGTATCGGCATGGCGGTGATGTAACCTCGGATGAGAAGGGGGGCGGCGGATGCTAGGAACCGTCGGGGCTGCTGTCAATCATGCCCTGATGCGGGCCGGCCGGGTGAGTTTGATGCCGCGCCGCCACGTGGCCACGTTGCATCCTCGCGTCACCCCTGGACTTGGCCTATCATGCCGCTCAACGTTACGAAGCCTGGGACCGCCTCGCTACTGCCGTCCCGTCCTGATCATCCGGAGCACATTCTATGACGACCCCTGTAAAAGACCTTGAGGGAGCGGCCGACGACATCGTCGATAAATTGGCCGAGCGGGGTATCAAAGACAACGAGCAGTTGGTCAAGGCCGCGGCCACGCCCGCCCAGCGCAAGGAGTTGGCGAGCTTCTGCGGATGCGAGAGTGCCGACATCCTGCATCTCGCCAACCGGGCCGATCTGGCACGAATCCGCGGTATTTCCGGCGTCTACTCGGACCTGCTGGAAATTGCCGGCGTGGACACCGTCAAGGAACTCGCCACCCGGCGTGCGGACCACCTGTTCGCCAAGATCGCCGAGACCAACGATCGCGACCGTCTGACCACCAAGCCGCCGACCCAGCCCATGGTCCAGAACTGGGTGAGTCAGGCCAAGTCCCTCCCCGCCATGCTGACCTATTGAGGGTCCTGCCGGTCGGCGCGGCGGCCTTGATCATCGTTCCGGCCGTAGGGTGGACAAGCGACAGCGCAGTCCACCGAATCCCGCGCCGTCGCTGGTGGACTTCGCTGCGATTGTCCACCGCATAAAAAAGACCGCTACGACAGGATCTGTCGTTGCGGCCGAAAAGGCTTGCTGCCTGGAAATCGCCGGGGGCGCGACGTCGGGATGGCCCCGTGGGTCGCGCCCTGGGAGAATCAGGAACGGGATTCGGCGGTGGCCGTCTCGGGCTCGCCGTGGCGCTCAAAATGGCGCCCCCTGGTGTCGTTGCGGGAAACCAGTCCGATCAGGAAGCCACCGCTCAGGATGGCCGCCAGGATGCCGGTAATGGTGAATGCGTCGAAGCTCATGATCACGCCTCCAGATACTGCCGTTGCGTAGGGTACTACTCCAATCGCCATGGACTCGCGCCGCCGCGGACGCACAGTGCCAGGCTCTCTTAACGCATATTCTGCACGATAAATGTAGACTATGTATTTCGGTATTCGCTAATATTGTAACAGATTGTAACAAAGATAATACGTTGCGAATTCGCAACGTCCGGGTCATGACTGAACATCACACACGGATTCTGGTCGTCGATGACGACGCCGCCTTGCGCGCCCTGCTGGGAGACTATCTCGCGCGGGAGGGTTTCGTGGTGGTGGGCGTCGGCAATGGCGTGGCCATGGACGACTGGCTGGCGGGGCATGAGGCCGATCTGGTGATCCTCGACCTGATGCTCCCGGGCGAGGACGGGCTGACCCTGGCACGGCGCCTGCGCGCTCAGGGTGACCTTCCCATCATCATGCTCTCGGCGCGGGGGGACGATGTCGACCGCATCGTCGGGCTGGAGGTCGGCGCTGATGACTACATCCCCAAGCCGTTCAATCCGCGCGAGTTGCTGGCCCGTATCCGCGCCGTCCTGCGGCGGCGTGCGCCCGCGGAGACGACCGAGGCGAGCGGGTCCGCCGACCTCCTGGCCTTCGGCCCCTATCGGCTGGACCTGAATCTGCGTGAGTTGCGGCGTGACGGCGAGTTGGTGGTCCTGACCGGCGGCGAGTTCGACCTGTTGCGGGTGCTGATTGCGCATGCCGATCGGGTGGTCGATCGCGACCATCTGCTCGATCAGATCAAAGGCTACGAGCGCTCACCGTTCGACCGCAGCATCGACGTGCAGATCGCGCGCCTGCGTGCCAAGATCGAACCCGATACCAAGCACCCCCGCTATATCCGGACCGTCTGGGGTAAAGGTTATATCTTCACCTCCGCCGGAGAAGCATGAGTCGATCTTGGCGACTGGTGCCGGCCTCCCTGTTCGGTCGGGCGCTGCTGACCCTGATCGGCACCTTCGGCCTCTTCGCCGGCGCGACCCTCTTCATCATCATCCACTTCGCGCTGGCGCCGGTCTCGCAGCGCTCCGCGGCCGATCTGGCCGGCATCATGGTGCTGGCGGCGCGCACCCTCGTCCAATTGCCGCCGGGGTTGCGTGACGATTACCGCGCGCGGCTTGCTCAGGACTACGCGTTGCGGCTCGCGGATGAGGCGCCCGTCGCGGCGCCAAGCGCTTTTTTCTTTCCCTATGTCGCGCGCCTCGAACAGGCCATGGCGGCGCGTCTGGGCCGCCCCGTGGAGGTGGTGACCAGCGTGGCGAATGGGGAGCGCTGGTTCTGGGTGGCCCTGGACGTCGATGGCCAGACCGTCTGGACCGGATTCCCGCGGGAACGGCTGGACACCCGCCCGCTGGAGGGGCTGTCGGTGATCGCCGCGTTGGCGGTGCTGTTGGTCCTGGCAAGTGCGACCATCCTGGCGCGACGCGTGACTCAGCCGCTGAACCGACTCGCCGCCGCGGCATCCGAGGTTGCCGCGGGGCGCTCGCCCAATCCGCTGGCTGAGACCGGCCCCGCTGAGCTGGCCAATCTGGCGCATCAGTTCAATCAGATGAGCCAGCAAGTGCGGGATCTGCTGGCCAACCGCACCGTGCTCCTGGCCGGTATCTCCCATGATTTGCGCACGCCGCTGACCCGGTTGCGGCTGGCGATCGCCATGCTGCCGGCGGACGCCTCGCCGGACCTGATCGCGCGCATGGAGCGCGACACCGACGAGATGAACGCACTCATCACCCAGGCGGTCGATTTTGCCCGAAACGTCGGTACCGGCGGCCGCGCGCTGGTGGACCTGGTCGAGCTGATCACCGATCTGGCCGCGGATCAGCCGCGCGTGTCCTGGCCGCAGCCCCCGCCGTGCCATTACCCGGTGGATATCCTGGCGTTGCGCCGCATCTTGGGAAACCTGTTGGAAAACGCGCTGCGCTACAGTCAGGAGCAGGTCGAAATCCGCCTGGACTGCCGCCTGCCGGCGCCGGTCATTTCGCTCCTCGATCGGGGTCCCGGTATCCCCGAGTCCGAGCGGGAGGCGGTGTTTCGTCCCTACTATCGCCTCGAGCACTCGCGTAGCCGCGCGACCGGCGGCAGCGGTCTGGGGCTGGCGGTGGCGCGTCAACTCGCGATCGCCAATCAGATCGAGTTGCGCCTGGGGCTGCGTCGCGGCGGCGGGACCGTGGCCAGTGTTCACCTGCCCGCGCTCGAGGCGCCGGACCCGCGGATCGAATCCGCGATGCGTCATAGTTGACGTGGAGCCTGGGTCTGCCTAAATTCCGCGGGCGGCTATAACACTACCAATCGGAGCGAGACCCCATGCTTCAGCCTGGCGACAAGGCACCTGACTTTTCTCTACCCGACGCGGATATGGAGCGAGTCAATCTGGAGGGCCTGATCGGCCAGCGCAACCTGGTCATCTACTTCTATCCCAAGGATGACACTCCGGGTTGCACCATGGAGGCGCTGGAATTTACTGACCTGCAGTCGGAGTTCGACGCGGCCCAGACCGAGCTGATCGGGATCAGCCGTGACACCTGCACCAGCCATGGTGCCTTTCGGGATAAGTACGGACTGACCGTCAAGTTGCTTGCCGACCCTGACGGCGAGACCTGTGAAGCCTACGGGGTCTGGCGGGAGAAGGAGGCCCATGGGGAGCGGCGCATGGGTATCGTGCGTTCCACCTTCATCGTCGACAAACAAGGGGTCATCCGTCATGCCATCCATGACGTGAAGCCCAAGGGGCACGCGGCCCAGGTGTTGGGCCTGGTGCAGGCGCTTTAGTTCAGGAGGACAGCGGATGACGAGCCACAGAGAACACAGGGGATGCCGCGGCGGCCGGCGCGCAGGACCGGGCGATCGTCGCGTCCGGCTTTCCCCTGTGGTCTCCGTGGTCGTCTTCAGGCGAACGTGAAGCTGCGCGTCTACATCCTGGCGTTCCTGCTGGTCTTCGGGCTGATGCCCCTGATGCTGGCGGTGATCATCAATCTGCCGCTGGTGCTGGACCGCACGGCACTGTTCTATCAGCGCGCCTATCTGCAAAACCTGCGCGCCGATTTTCGCGATCTCGATCAGCATCTGGCCAGCCGCCACGAGATGATCCGCCTGCTCTCGAAACTGCCGGAGCCGGGTTTGATTCTCGGGGCGCAGGGCGCGGCCGACGAGATCGATGTGGCGCGCGCCCGTTACACCGCCTGGGTCAATCAGATCCTCGCGGATCAGCGGGATATCACCCAGTTGCTGTTCGTCGATGCGCAGGGCGAGGAGCGGTTCTGGCTGACCCGCGATCCGCGCTCGCAGGAGTGGCGGCCGACGGCGCAGCCGCCGCTGGTGCCGGCCGGTGATTTCATCACCGCGGGGTTGCAGTTGGCCCCCGGGGCGGTGATCGTGAGCCGCATCCGGGTTGATCCGGTCGGCGGCGCTGCCGACCCGCGGCAACTCATGACCCTCAGTTTGGCGAGCCCGATCGGCGGCAGCAAGGAGCCGCCGCAAGGGGTGGTGGTGATGGGCATCGACGTGGGCGGCCTGGCCCAGTTCTACCGCGATACCCTCTGGGTCAACCAGGACGGCACCTATCTGCGCCCCGGTCAGCCGGCCGCGGCCCCGTCCGCCCGCGGTGAACCCGGCGTGACGTCGCCGGAGGCCTTCCAGGCGTTTCCGGGGCTCGAAGCGATCTTTGCGGAAGGCACCCTGGCACTGTGGAAAGGCCCGCGCGGCGGCCAGCTCCTGTGGGTGCCGATGTTTGCCACCGAGGATGGCCGGCCCCTCTGGGTGGGGCGTGCGGTCGACCCCTCACCGATGGACGAGTTTCGCAACGCGCTGATTCTCAGAGTCCTCTCGATCATCCTCGTGCTGGTGCTGGTGGTCATGTTCCTGGCGCGCTGGATCGCCCACCGGGCCGAGCGCTTCAGCCAGGCGCTGACCGGCGGCATTGGTCAGATTCTGCATGACGGACCCCCGCTGCGCTTCAGTTGGCGCGGCCCCAAGGAGGTCCGGGAACTCGGGGAGCAGTTGACCGCCCTGGCGGAGACCCATGCCGAACATCTGCGCGTCGCCCGCGAGCACACCCAGGCGCTGGAGCGCTCCAACCGCTACAAATCGGAGTTCCTGGCCAATGTGAGTCATGAACTGCGCACCCCGCTGAACTCCATCCTGCTGCTCTCGAAGATGCTGGCAGCAGAATCGAGCGGTCTGACCGCAAGTCAGTGCCGTCAGGCGCAGGTCATTCATGAGGCCGGCACGGACCTGCGGACCATGATCGACAATATTCTGGACATCTCACGCATCGAAGCCGGCCATGTGCCGGTGACCCTGGACGTGGTGGATCTGCCGCCGCTGCTGACGGATATCGTGGAGCTGGTCGCTCCCCTGATCGGCGACAAGCCGGTGGAGATCGCGGTGCAATTCGACCCCGCAGCCCCGGTCCGCATCTCGACCGATCGGGAAAAGCTGCGGCAGATTCTCAAGAACTTCCTCGCCAACGCGATCAAGTTCACCGATAAGGGCCGCGTCACCCTGAGCCTTCAGGCCTGTGCGGACCCGCTGCGCCCGCTGGCGATCAGCGTAGCCGACACCGGCATCGGCATCCCCAAGGATAAGCAGGCCATCATCTTCGAGGCCTTCCAGCAAGCCGACGGTTCCACCCGTCGACGCTACGGCGGCACCGGTCTGGGTCTCTCCATCAGCCGCGAACTGGCCAAGCTGCTGGGTGCCCGGATCGAGGTGCACAGTGATCTCGGGGCCGGTGCCGTCTTCACCTTGCTGTTGCCGCTGGCGCTGCCGGGCGGCGAAACCGCGGAGGAGGCGTCCGCCGGGTCCGCCGAGAGTCTGCTGCTGCCGGTTTCGGAAGAGCCTCCGAATCAACCGAATCCGGACAACCCCGGGCACTGGGTCCTGATCATCGATCGTGACGTCCCGACCCTGGTCCACCTCTCAGGGCTCATCGGTGCCAGTGGGCTTGCGGTGCAGACCGCGGCCGACCTGGACGAGGCGCTGGAGACCCTGCAAGAGGAGCCGGCGGGCTGCCTGCTGGTGATCCTCGCCGCGTTGGTGTCGGAGCGGGAGACCTGTGATACGATCACGGCGCTACTGGAACATCATCGTGTTTACGGGACCGCCGTGGCGGTCATGACGGAAGCGACGAACCCTGTGGTGATCGAGCGTCTGCGCGATGCCTGTCTGGCGGCGGGGGCGCTTGCCGTGCTTCCCAAACCGGTCGATGCCGCGGGGCTGCGGACGGTCATGACGGGGTTGCTGGCCTTTGGGCGCGCCCGCCGAATCCCAGGTTGAGGCACCGCGGCCGTACCTATCCGGACCCACCCTGTCATCACAGTCTATGAATGGTTACGCTGGATTCAAGCTGCTCATCGTCGATGACCATGCGCACAACCTGTTTACGCTGAGGACTTTGATCGAGGCGCACATGGATGTCGCCGTGATCGAGGCCACCTCCGGCCAGCAGGCGATCGACCTCACCCATAGCCACCCGGACATCGACCTCATCATTCTGGACGTGCAGATGCCGGGAATGGACGGTTTTCAAACCGCGTCCCTGCTCAAGTTACGCAAACGCACCCGGGATATCCCGATCATTTTCCTGACCGCCGCCTTCAAATCCGAGGAATTCCAGCGGCGCGGGTTTGCGGTCGGAGCCGTGGACTACCTGCTCAAGCCCATCGATGATCAACTGCTGATCAACAAGATCAGCACCTATTTCCGGCTGATCGAGAAGGAGCGCGGACTCAATCGGGTGCTGGAGCAGCGGGTGGCCGAACGCACCGCGGAACTGGCCGCGGCCCGGCAGTATCTCGAGAACATCATCACTCACATGGGTGAGGCCCTCTTGGTCCTGGAGCCCGGCGGCACCATCACCATGACGAACCCGGCCGCGTGCCGTATGCTCGGTTACCCGGAAGCCGACTTGATCGGCATGTCGATCGGGGACATCTTCGAGGAGGAGGGCGACGAACAGGCCGGGGCCTTCCTCGGCACCTGGCTGGAGGCCCTGATTCGCACCGGGGCGCTGAGCAAGATCGAGGCACGCTTCATCGCGCGCGATGGTCGGCGGGTGCCGATTCTGTTCGCACGCACCGCGGTCAGAAACACGGCGGGGGCAATCAGCGATATCATCTGCATCGCTAAGGATATGACCGGCTATGTGCGGGTCGAGCCCGGCGACGCTGCCGACCCCGCGACAACTTACCCGTGCAGTGTATCTCACATGCCGGTGGAGGATCGATGATGAGCGACCTGCCCAATACGGACCAGCGGGAGGACGAAAAGACCGCGCTGACCGCCAATGCCCTCAAGGCCATGGCCCACCCCCTGCGCTGGAAAATCCTGTGCTCGCTGGGGGAGAACGAACTGTCGGTGGGCGAGATCGTGGAGCGCACCGGAACCTCCCAGAGCAACATCTCCCAGCATCTGGAGCAACTGCGCAACAAGAACATCGTGGTCGCGCGCAAGGAGGCAAACCGTATCTTCTACCGCATCCGCAACACCCAACTGCTGGACCTCATCGGCATCATGCGCGAGGTCCTGTGTCCGGCCAATCTGGACGACCGATTTCCAAGGTAAGGCGGCTTGTCCAGCCGCCCGGCCCTTCTTCATAATAGCGCAGCCATTTCACCAGCCGTCTGCTTCATCCATAAAGGAAGTGCGCCATGTTCGAACCCAACGAGTGGTTTACCGAAGTCGTCGAGGACGAGGGTTCAGCCTTCTCACTCAAGGTCACCGAGAAGCTCCATGAGGAGCAGACGCCCTACCAGTTGATCGAGGTTTACGCCACCGCGGGCTTCGGCAACCTGATGGTGATCGACGGCTTTGTCATGCTCACCAGTCGCGACAATTTTCTCTACCACGAGATGATGTCCCATCCCGCCCTCTTCACCCACCCCAATCCGCGGCGGGTGTGTATCATCGGCGGCGGCGATTGCGGCACCCTGCGCGAGGTGCTCAAGCACGACGGCGTCGCGTCGGTGGTGCAGATCGACATCGATGAGGGCGTCACCCTGGCCGCCGAGTGTTTCTTCCCCGAACTCACCGCGTCCAACGAAGACCCGCGGGCGCGGCTGCTCTTCGAGGACGGCATCCGCTGGATTCAGGAGGCCCCGCCCGGCAGCCTCGACCTGATCATCGTCGACAGCACCGACCCCGTGGGACCCGCGGTCGGGCTCTTCACCGCCGATTTCTATGCCGACTGCGCGCGCGCGCTCGATCAGGGCGGCATCCTGGTGCAGCAGAGCGAGTCGCCCCTCTATCACATGCACATCCTCACCGACATGCACATCGCCATGCGCGCTGCCGGCTTTGGCGACACCCGGTCGCTGTTCTTTCCTCAGGCCGTCTACCCCTCCGGCTGGATGACCGCCACCCTGGCCGGCAAGGGCGACAGCGCCCTGGACGCGGTGCGCGTTGCCGACGTTCGCGCCAAGTCGTTCGACACCCAGTACTACAATGCCGAGATTCATCAGGCCGCACTGGCGCAACCCGAGTTTTTCCGCCGCGCCCTGACCGCCGCGCTGCAGACCGTCCGGACCGCGGGGGCCTAGCAGCCTGTCGGACTTTAGGCGATTTCCGAACCTAATCCTAGGGGCTAAGTCCGACAGGCTGCTAGGCGATTTCCGCAGTAGTTCGTATCACGCCGGCTCGCCGACCGGGGCGACTCGACCGGAGGCCGAGGCTTTACCGCGAAAGTCGCGCAGCGACCCCGTGGGAGCGGCGTCCCGCCGCGACGGGGCCCGGCGCGTCACCCGACGGTTCGGGGTGGCCGCGGCACCCATCGCGGCGGGACGCCGCTCCCACGGTTGAGGGGCGACTAAAGTCGCCCCTACGGATCTTGCAGGCACGCGCAGTCGGGACGTTTATTCCTGGGAATCGCCTAAACCGCGTCCAGCGCGAAATGCGCAATTTTCATGGTGTGTTCGGCGCGGTTTAAAGCATTCAGTCCGACCGCGTCAGTTCGGCGGACAGATCAACCGCGGTGCGACGCGACACTTCCAGATAATATTCGTAACCGCCAGGTCCGCACCGGCGGGCCAACTGGTTCACGATGCGCCGCTGCATCGCCGCGTTCTCGTTGGGCCCATTGGTATACAGTGGTTTTCCCTCCCGCCCATAGGTGAACTCAGTGGGACAGTCGGCGGTGTCGATGTCACCAAAGATCAGCCGGGCAATCCGGTAGTCGGGGTGCGGTTCAAAGCCCAGGTCTTTGGCATAGGCCACGGCCCCCTCCACCAGTTTGCGGGCACAGGCCGGCTCCTGGCGCTCCAGCGCCTCCTCCGTGGTGGCTTGGATGCGCGTCAAGGCCGCACGATAGGCGTCTTCCTCCATGATGTTATACATCGCGTTCTTGACGCCCAGGCAAAAGACGTCGACCACGATTCCCGCAAATGCATAGCGCCCGTCCGGCAGTTGCCGGCTCAGCCAGACCGATCCGATCCCCACCTCGAACAGCTTTGGAGAAAACAACACATCGGCGATCGGCGCGTGCGCGGCGACCGTCCACGCGTGGGCCATGGCCGCGGCGCCGGACAGGCCGGTCGTCGCCTTCTTGGCCTGCTTGCGTTTGAGCTCCCGCTTCGCCCGTTTCTTTTGTAACGCCTTTTGATCGAGTGCCATTCACCATGTTCCTGTAAAAAAGCCGGCCGACCGATCGGCTGGCGAATAAGGATCTCACAGGTAGGCGAGGGGCGGGAAGTCTCAGTTGCGGACCCGCTCCCGCCGCCGACCATGCGGCGGCGGGGCTCCGCAAGGGTATCAGATGTCGAATGGCCGCTGGGCGTTGTAGCTGGGGCTGGGCTGACCCACCAGGAAATGATTCGGCGTCTGGGTGGGCGGCATCTGGTCGACGATCTGGCGGTGGAAGGTGCCGTAGTCGCCGCGGAAGGCGCCATTGCCCCACACCCGGAGCAGATTCGCGGTGAACAGCCCGTTGTCGAGCCCGTCGAGCGACACCTGATTGTCCTGGCAGCCCGAGATCAGCCGCACACTGGCGGCGACCGGCAGCGCCATCTCGCGGGTGGCGGGGCCGGCCCAGTGCGCCACGGCCGCGGTCGACAGGCCGCGGTAAAAATCGCGATGGCGGCGGGCGACCTTGGCGGCAATGTCCTGCGGCATCAGACGCGGGCGCTCGCCGGGTGGGGGATTGGCGGCCAGCATCGCGTCGGCCCGGCGCGCCCTGGTATTGGTGCCGGAGTGGCAGCAGTCCGAGAGCACCAGCACCCGGCTGTCGCGTGGAAAGCCGGCCCACAGCACATACAGCTCGTCGTCGACGAGTTGGCCGTCGAAGAGACAGAGCGTCTCGTCCAGCACGTCGTACGGGGTGTCCTTGACCTCGTCGCCGCTGTAGTCCGGCACCTGGCCGCCGTGACCGGAGTAGGTGAAGACAAAGATGTCGCCGGCCTTCATCCGGGCGGCGGTCGCCTTGACCGCGCTGATCACCGCGTCGCGGGTCGCCTTCTCGTCAAGCAGGAGCTTGGCCTTATAGCCCAGACTGCCGGTGAGTTCGGCCAGGTCCTTGGCGTCGTAGACACAGGCCGTGAGCGCGCCGTCCCAGCCCTCGTAGTGGTCGGTGCTGACGTGGTTGAGCCCGACATGCAGCGCATAACCCTTGGCGACGGCCGCCGCGGGCGGAGTGGGTAGCCGCGCCCGCCGACGCGCCCGCGGCGCGGCACCGGCGGCAGTCGTCACCGCGGGGGCCGCCTGGGTCTCGGTGAGCCGCTTGATCTCGGTCTCGATGCGCGCGGCCACGTCGGCGTAACCGGCATTGGTCGGGTGCAGCTCATCGTGCCAGCGGCCGGCGACCACCCCGCGGCAGTCGACAAAGGACAGGCGGGGCGACTGTTCGGCGAGGGTGTACAGCCGGGTATTGAGCCGGTCCACCATGATGTCGGCGATGGCCTTCTGCAGCGCCGCGTCCTTGATGCCGCAGGACTTCATCGGCTTGCCGAGCCATTTGCCGTTGGCTGGAATCACGTAGTCGTAGCCGTGGCAGATCACCGCGGCGTCGTTGAAGGCGCGCCCCACATCACGCACGATCCGCTCGATATTGGCGACCGCCGCGTCGAGCACACTGTTGAACGACGGCAGCAGATACTGCGCCGCGGTCAGCGTCGGGTCGAAGGCGCGCAAGTGCCGGGCGAGCTCGCCGCCGGCGACCAGATCGTTGCCGCCGCCCGAGAGCAGCAACAGCCGCCCGCCGGTGCGTTCGAGCGCGTCGAGATACTCTTGCTCACGCACCATGTTATCGAGCGTGTCGCCGGCCTCGCTGCGGCAAAACACGGCGTAATGCTCAAAAATACAATCGATCACATCGTTGAGCAGAATCGGATATTGAAACCAACTGTCACCCTCGGCCGCGATCAGCGGACCCTGATAGGTGCCCGAATACGCCATCGACTGAAAGCGCGCCTCGCGGCGCATCTTGGAGATGAAGTTCGCACTGTTGAGCAGTTGAGCGCTGCGTTCACGGCCCGCGGCGTCCGTGGCGGGCGGTACCTGCACCGTGTCCTCATTGAGCTTGAGCACTGGCCTGGTAGGGGTCGAGCGCTCGTCGTCCAGCGCGAAGTAGGGTGCGAGATCGGCTTCCGGCACCGTGAGGTCCGCGAGCTTGCGGTTGAGTTCGTCCAGCGTGATCTTGGCGGCTTTCGACACGGAATGTTCTCCTTCAGCATCAGTCGGCTGGCGCGCCGGATCGGCGGGCCGGGGGGTAGCGG
>Ga0247840_10005197_pt1 | contig 19829 bp, 20 predicted proteins | sample LaCruzMarch2015__FD_192404 | JGI IMG/M metagenome (GOLD analysis project Ga0247840, IMG submission 192404) | Freshwater microbial communities from meromictic Lake La Cruz, Castile-La Mancha, Spain - LaCruzMarch2015_17m | ecosystem: Environmental > Aquatic > Freshwater > Lake | place: Spain... | reverse complement strand
TTCTATGAAAATTTTAAGCCATAGAGGGTGATAGCCCCGTTATAAAAAAAAAAAAACTAGATAGTAAAGCGAAACACGTGAAATTTTGCTAAAATAAAGGGGGACCACCCTCAATTCCTAAACCTAAATTATAATTCAATAGTGAACGAGTACCGCGAGGGAAAGATGAAAAGGCCCGAAAGGAGTGTTAAAAGCTCTTGAAACCAATTGCTTTCATCCAATGGAAGCTTTATAAATGTAAAGTACCCATGTACCTTTTGCATAATGGGCTAACAACTTTTTTTTTTTTGCAAGCTTAAATTAACAAATGAAAGCGTAGTGAAAACAAGTCTGAATAAGGCGTTTAGTAAAAAGAAAAAGACCCGAAACCAAGTGATCTACTCATGAGCAGGTTGAAGCTTGCCTTAAACGGCCGTGAAGGACCGAACCCACATATGTGGCAAAATATGGGGATGACTTGTGAGTAGGGGTGAAAGGCTAATCAAACTTGGAGATAGCTGGTTTTCCGCGAAATCTATTTAAGTAGAGCATTTTATTTTATTTTTGGGGGTAGAGCACTCAATAGATGCGGGGGATGTTTCATTCTACCAAATTTAAGGAAACTCCGAATACAGAAAATATTAATAAAGTAGACAGACTCTGGGCGCGAAGGTCCAGAGTCGAGAGGGAAACAGCCCTGATCGTACGCTAAGGTCCTTAAAAAAATCTAAGTGATAAAGGACATAAATAAATCATTACAGCCAAGAGGTAGGCTTGGAGGCAGCCATCCTTGAGAGAATGCGTAATAGCTCAATGGTCTAATTTATTTAATCCGAAAATAGAAAGGGACTTAAGATTTTATACCGAAGCGGCGAATTCAAAGATAATATAATCTTTGGATGGTAGCGGAACGTTCTGTAGAAAAATGTAATTTTTTTTGAGAAAAAAAAATGTCGAACAGAAGTGATTATGTTAGCATGAGTAACGATAAACAATGATAAGAAACATTGTCGCTGAAAGCTTAAGGTTTTCGGAGCAAGGATATACCGCTTCCGAGTAAGTCGGCCCCTAAGGGAACAGGGCGAAAGCTAAACCTAATGGGAATTTTTTAATCTTTATTATGGTGATATATATAAATATTGGTTATAAATTATTTAATCAGGTTTAAAATATCTTCAAGAAGCACATAATTTAAAAAAACCGTACTAAAACCAACACAGGTAAGCTAGTAGAATATACTGAAGCGCTTAAGATAAGTATTTTTAAGGAACTCGGCAAAATGGTTCTGTAACTTCGGAAGAAGGAACGCCAAGAAAAAAGTTTTTTTTAAGGTAACATTAAAGAAGGGGGGGCGACTGTTTAATAAAAACACAAGACTCTGCAAAATCGTGAGATGACGTATAGGGTCTGACACCTGCCCGGTGCCAGAAGGTGAACATGATATGTGCAAGCATTGATTCAAAGCCCTGGTAAACGGCGGCCGTAACTCTGACGGTCCTAAGGTAGCGAAATTCCTTGTCGGGTAAGTTCCGACGTGCATGAATGGTGTAACGACTTCCCCGCTGTCTCAAAAATATGCTTAGTGAAATTGAATTGTCCGTGCAGATGCGGATACTCTATAGCTAGACGGAAAGACCCCGTGCACCTTGACTAGACCTCTGCATTGCTGCTAAAAAAAGAATGTGTAGCATAAGTGGGAGCCTGTGATAATATAATGTAAAAATTATATAAGGTGCTAATGAAATACCACTCTTTCTTAATTTTAAAAGCTAATCTAAAATTTAGATACAGTGCATGGTTGCTAGTTTGACTGGGGCGGTCTCCTCCTAAAGAGTAACGGAGGTGTACAAAGGTAGGCTCAAGTTGGTAATATCGACTGTGGAGCGCAAGGGTAAATGTCTGCTTAACTGTAAGACCGACAGGTTGAACAGAAACGAAAGTTGGTCCTAGTGAACCGATAATCTCGTGTGGGAGAGTTATCGCTCAACGGATAAAAGGTACGCCGGGGATAACAGGCTAATGACTCTTGAGAGCTCATATCGACGGAGTCGTTTGGCACCTCGATGTCGGCTCATCGCATCCTGGAGTTGAAAAAGATTCCAAGGGTTGGGCTGTTCGCCCATTAAAGCGGTACGTGAGCTGGGTTTAGAACGTCGCGAGACAGTTCGGTCCCTATCTACTATAGACGTTAGGAAATTGAGAGCGGCTGACCCTAGTACGAGAGGACCGGGAAGGGGTAACCTCTGGTGTACCGGTTGTTCTGTAAAGAGTATAGCCGGGTAGCTACGTTTCACCGAAAGAATTGCTGAAAGCATCTAAGCAAGAAATTGGTCTCAAGATAAATTTCCTTTAAGAAGTGAAAGATTCTCACTTAGATAGATTTTAAGTGTAAGAATTGAAAAATTTTTAGCTGAAAAATTCTAATGAACTTTATAAATAGTGTTATAAAAATAAAAATTCATTTTCTTTTTTATAAGAAGAAAATATTAGTAATCTTGTTTCAAATAAAGTTAAATTAGTTATTTATAGAACTAATAGCATAGTGTAGGGTAATGGTAATCCAGCAGGCTCATTATCTGTTAATGAAGGTTCGAATCCTTCTTCTATGATCTTATAATTTTTATTTATTATAAAAGAAATAAATAAAAATATTTTAACGATATATGTAGTCGTAAATTTTTACATAATTTAAAATTTTTTTATAATTTTTAAGATGTTTGATAAAACAGAATTAACATTTAATTCTTTTTATAGAAAAAGTGGGTTTGATCTTGGCTCAGAATGAATGCTTGTAACATGCTTAACACATGCAAGTTGTACGCAAAGAAATTTTTAATTTCTGGAGTAGCGAACGGGTGAGTAGCACGTAGAAAAGATGCCTTATGGTTCAGTTCTTTATAGATAAAATACTGAATAATTAAATTTTCGTGAGAAAATATAGAAAAGGAAACTTCCGCCATTAGATTCTTCTATGTAGATTTAGGTTGTTGGTGAGATTTAAAGCTTACCAAGCCTACGATTCTTAGTCGGTCTGAGAGGGCGATCGACCACATTGGGACTGAGACAAGGCCCAAACTTATGAAAGGCTGCAGTGAGGAATATTGGACAATGGGAGAAATCCTGATCCAGCAATGTTGCTAGGGTGAGAAAGGCTGTAAAGATAAAGGGCCGTAAATACTCTGTTGCCAAAGAAGATAAAGACGGTATTTGGAAAAGTAGTCCCGGCTAACCTCGTGCCAGCAGCCGCGGTAATACGGGGGGGACAAGTGTTATTCGTTCATACTGGGCGTAAAGCGTTTTTAGGTTGTTTTTTGCGAGTTAGTAACTAAAGTTCAGAGGGCGACCCTGGAATGTTTACTAAGACCATTTTTCTAGAGTTATGGAGGGGTGAGTGGTATTTTTTCAATAAAGTTAAAATTTTACGATAGAAGAAAGAGGACCACGGGTGAAGACAACTCACTAGCCAAAACTGACACCAAAGAACTAAAGCATGGGGAGCGATCGGGATTAGAGACCCCGGTAGTCCATGCCTTGACTTATGAGGGCGAAACGTTAGAATAGTATTTTAGTATGACAAGTTAACGCTTTGAGCCCTCCGCCTGAGGAGTACGATCGCAAGATTAAAACTCAAAAGAATTGACGGGGACTTTTTATAAACGGTGGAACATGTGATTTAATCCGATAGTCCGCGAAGAACCTTACCAGTAATGACTAGGTGTTGCATGGCTGTCGTCAGCACGTGTCGAAGATGTGCTTTTTGTAAACAGGTTCATACCTATTGTATTGAATTCATTATGGCATCTAACAAAATTAGAAGCATCACTAGTGGGACTATTAAAAGATTTAATAGAATTCCGTGTGGTTTTATATTATAAAGCGAACGGGCGTAACCCCTTACTGTCTTACAATAAAATATTATAATTAAATATAATGTTTTATTTTTGCAGAATACTCAGCTGGATGGACTAAATATTGAGCACACAATATTTCAGTTTGTTCTAGACAAAGTTTACATAGCAATTGTATTATATGGATGAATACGCAAATTTTATCTGTATCTTTTTTGATAAAATTTAACTAGGATTGTGCATAGTAGAGTAGTTGAAATTGAGTTGGGGGCCGAGGTCAAGTCGTCATGACCCTTATATACTGGGCTATACACGTGTTACAATGCTTGTTATAAAGAGTAGCGAAAAAGTGATTTGAAGCAATTCTCAAAAATGCAAGCTTAGTTCGGATTGTAGGCTGAAACTCGCCTACATGAAGTCGGAATCGTTAGTAATCGTAGATCAGCACGCTACGGTGAATATCTTGGGGTCTTGTACACACCGCCCGTCACGTCAGGGGAGTGAGATCGGCCTGAAATGCTTATTATTTTAGGGGAGATTTAAAATTTTATTTAAAAAAGGTTAAAATATGTTTTAAAATCGTTTTAAAATAGCGGCATGACGGACGGATTCATAACCGTGATGAAGTCGTAACAAGGTAATCGTAGGGGAACCTGTGGTTGAATCAGAATTTACAGAAAAAAAAATTAATTTTAATATAAAGTTTTATTTGATTTGATCGGGGTATTGCACAGTGGATTAGTGCATCTGTTTTGGGTACAGAAGGTCGTGCGTTCGAATCGCACTACCCCGAAAATAAAATGTATTGTTTAATTATAAAGAAGTGGCTGAGCGGTCAAAAGCGGTAGATTGTAAATCTATTGGCATTTATGCCTTCGTCGGTTCGATTCCGACCTTCTTTACTTTTATTTTAAATGTTGTAATCCGGATGGGGTTATCTCAGAGGAAGAGAAATTTGCTTACACCAAGAAGGTCGTTGGTTCGATCCCAACACTCCATAGAATGTGGACTTGATTGATAACTTTAATAATTAATAATGTATTATTAATTCCTTTTATGTGTTTTTTTGTTTTATTATTAGCATATATTTATCTCAATAATAATTTAGAACTATTTTGATTATGCTCTTATTTTATAGTTTGTTTAAACTTTATAATTGGTATTATGTTTATTTATGCCGATATTATATTAATTTATTTTCTAGATCAAGTATTAGAACCTATAATTGTCTCAGATCCCACAATATTTACTTACAACTATTTTTATTTTATTCTTTATTTAAGTTTTTTGTTAGCAATACCTTTTTTATTTTTACTAATTTTTTTTTATATTTCAAATATAAATTATAAAGAAAATTATGTTAATTATATTTTTTTAATTATCTTATTTATTTATTATTTACTAATTATATTTTGAATAACAAAAGATGATTTATTTTTTTCAAATTGATTTTCATTAGCTTACATCCCCAAATTTTCAATTTCATTTGATTTTCAACCAAATTTTGAAAAGTTTTTAAATTCTTTTTGAATTGAATATCAAGAATTTTTTTTATTTATATTTTTTTTTATTTATATTCCTTTTTATGTTATTTTAACTACAATAGCTAATTATTTTATATGTAACTTTATATATTTGTATATAATTTTTTTTACTTACTTCATATTTATTCTTTATTTTTTTTTTGAATTCACATTTTACAATAATTTTATTCTTTTTATAATAATGTGATTTTTATTTTTCTTTTTTAAAGTATTTTGAGTATTTTTAAATAAAAGTAGTCAGTATAAAAAATAATTTTTGATAAAAGAAATTTACAAAACTTATATAATTTAAATTATATTTTAATAGATAGTATTTTATTCTATTTATATTGATTTTGACATTTTAAGATAGTACTTGTAATTATTTTACTGCAAATAGTACTTTTTATACTAATTTATTTTTATTTGCTGTAATAATGATTTTCGTTATAATATTTTATATTAAAGTTAGAAAATAATTATAAAATTACGTATCCATGCAATAAAAATTTAAGTAGTTCAAAATTAACTACCCAAGTTTTTCATTAAAAAAAAAATGCTATACCAAAATATAAAAAATATAATAAATAAAGTTAATATTGGTCTACCTGTAAGTCAGTTTTTAGCAGAAAATTTGTTTAAAAATCAACAGACTGCAGTTTTATATACTCGAAACACCCTGGGATTTACCGAATTAGCGGCATCTATTGCTGAAAGTATTTTAGTGCGTATTGATTTTGTTTTTTTTAAAATAGTAAATAATAAAAATAGATTTGCAGCCGCGGCTGCTGCAGCACCAGTAGAATCCACTGGATTTTTTACTGGTATAGGTTTATGAGTTAATGAAAACCCTTGAACAACAGTGGGTATTGTAATAACCATTGTTGTTGTAGGATCTGCGTCCTATTATTATATACTTCCATTAGTATATGGCGCGGGTTCTGCTGGAGGGTCTTCTGGAAGACCCGATCCAAAAACTTCTTCGGGGGGAGATTGCCCGGAAATTGCACCTGGGGCAGAAGCAATAGCAACTGTACCCGCAACTCCTTCGGTGGAGGGTGCTGTAGAGGCTGCATCATCTTCAAGGAATGTAGATATACCTGATGATCTTATCAAAAAAACCATAGATTTAGTAATTCCTATGGTTCAAAGACACTCCGAGGGTCCTAACTCTTCTACAAGGGATTTTTTCATTATGCTTGGTTCGAAAGTGGCTGATCTTTTTGAAGCTGAAAACTTTACTGAGCTGAAAGATAATAGCGTAAGCCCAGACGAATATAAAAGTTTTATTATGAAAATTATAACTTTTATAATAGAAAATTTTAGATAAAATATAAAAATGAATTTAAATAACTTAAACATATGAGCAACACGCTGATTATTTTCTACTAATCACAAAGATATTGGAGTTTTATACATTATTTATGGAGCTTTTTCCGGAATTTTAGGTACAGCATTATCTATTTTAATACGTATGGAATTAGGAGGTACTGGAAATCAAATTTTAGGAGGTAATTATCAATTTTATAATGTAATTATTACTGCACACGCTTTTTTAATGATTTTTTTTATGGTAATGCCTATTATGATTGGAGGTTTTGGTAATTGATTTGTTCCTTTATTAATTGGAGCACCTGATATGGCATTTCCTCGTATGAATAATATTAGCTTTTGATTAATGACACCATCATTAATATTATTATTATTTTCAGCTTTAGTTGAAGGTGGTGCGGGTACTGGTTGAACTGTATACCCCCCATTATCATCTATTCAATTTCATTCAGGTCCATCTGTAGATTTAGCTATATTTAGTTTACATGTTGCGGGTGCAGCATCTATTTTAGGAGCTATTAATTTTATTGTAACTATATTTAATATGCGTGCACCAGGAATGTTTATGCATAAATTACCTTTATTTGTATGATCTGTTTTAATTACAGCATTTTTACTTGTATTATCTTTACCAGTATTTGCAGGAGCAATTACAATGTTATTAACTGATCGTAATTTTAATACAAGCTTTTATGATCCTGCTGGGGGGGGAGATCCTGTACTTTATCAACATTTATTTTGATTTTTTGGACATCCTGAAGTTTATATATTAATATTACCTGGTTTTGGAGTAGTAAGTCATATTGTATCTCATCATGCTAAAAAACCTGTGTTTGGTTACTTAGGAATGGTATATGCTATGGTTTCTATTGGTATTTTAGGTTTTATTGTATGAGCACATCATATGTATACCGTAGGTCTTGATGTAGATACACGTGCGTATTTTACTGCAGCAACTATGATTATTGCAGTTCCTACTGGAATTAAAATTTTTAGTTGAATAGCTACTTTATGAGGTGGATCTATAAATTTACGTCAACCTGCAATGTTATTTGCTATTGGATTTATATTTTTATTTACTTTAGGAGGATTAACTGGAATTGCATTAGCAAATGCAGGACTAGACATAGCTTTACATGATACATATTATGTTGTGGGACATTTTCATTATGTGTTATCTATGGGAGTTGTTTTTGCAATATTTGGTGGAATATATTTTTGATTTGAAAAAATGACAGGTATTAAAATTCCAGAGGTAGCCGGACAATTACATTTTTGAATTACATTTATAGGGGTAAACTTAACTTTTTTTCCTATGCATTTTTTAGGGTTAGCTGGTATGCCTCGTCGTATTCCAGATTATCCAGACGCTTTTTTAGGGTGAAATCAAGTTGCATCTGTAGGTAGTTTAATAACTGCTTTTGGATTATTTTATTTTTTATTTTTATTATGAGTATCGTGCTTTAAACCAAACAAAAATTAATGTGGCGCTCAATTATAATCCATTTAGATAAAATAGTTCAAGATGTTATTGAGTACGCATATTTATTTACTTTGTATCCGATTTTTTGAAGTGTAAAATTTATTTATGAAGTTGTAAGATACTTATTCGGGTTTTAAATATAAAAATGGAGTTCAAGCAATTTAAATCCATTTTAATCAGTTTATACATGTATAATCATAAGGATAAAGAGAATCTGCTCGAATTGCTTAGATCAGAGCCTTTATTAAAATTTTTAAAAACGACTAGCTATTACGAGCTGGAAAAATATAGGTCCGATTTTATTAGTGCTGGACTTATATTAAACATAAACCAATTTTGGAAAAATGATGCTGATTTTATTGTAAACGAAAATGAAAAATTTCAGACAACCATATATCAAAAACAACGTAAGAAAAACATGACGGGAAGAATGAGAAGAATCTGAAGAATATCAACAAGAACAGTATAAAAAACAACAAGAAGATTGGGAACGAGAACAGCAATCTGAAGAATATCAACAAAAACGACAAGAAGAATGGGAAAATATCAACAAAAATAATAAGAAGAATGGAAAAAAGAACAGCAATCTGAAGAATATTAACAAGAACATTATGAAGAGATTCAAAAAGATATAGATGAAGAGATTCAAAAACAACTAGATAATGCGGATCAGAAACAACATGATGAAGATGAAGAGCATTAAGGGTCTTTTTCGAAATTTCTAAAAAAAATAAAAGTTTATAAAATTTTTTGCATTCGTGCTTCATGGAGTAACTCTGAGGTAGCTCAGTGGTAGAGCAGTGGATTTATCCTCCACTAGTCGTGGGTTCGATTCCCGTTTTTAGGGTATTTGTATTTGGCTGTTAAAACATTTTCTATTAAAAGTAAATTAGCTTAATAATTTAAAGTAAACTTCTTTGAAAAAATAGAAATAATTTTCACAAGATCTCATTCCGAATTCTAACGATATTAATGTAAGTGAAAAAAGAAGTGTATGGCCTACGATTCAATTTCGGAAGACTAAAGGAATATAAAATTAAATTTTCTTTTAAATTTAAATATGTTCTATAATGTATAAAAAAAAAATGTTAAATTTATTAGTAAAAAAATTAAAAAAAAGTTTAAACACCAATTTTAAGCTACAGCCCAGAAATTTGGGTACTTCTGTTACAACAGGAGTAAATTTAAATTCTATAAAAGAACAAAAAGACCTTATAGGTAATGTAAATATTGTTGTAAATGGGGTTGTAGATTATGCAGTAACTAATCCCTGAACTACAGTATTGATTGTAAGTGGAGTAGTAATAGGTAGCGTAGCAATATCTTATGGTACTTATTATTACATAATACCACTATTAACGCAATATACTGCAAACAATAAGCCTGTTGGGCCTAGATCACCCGGAGGAGGTGTTACCCCTCAAATATGCTCTGAAATAAATAGTAACTCTTTATTAGACAAGGATATGGAGCTTTATTTTAATAAAATGTCTGGATTTATAGGACCTATATTTAAACATCGAGGTCTTCAAGTCCGTAAAAATTTCGGGGGTGAATTACCTTTTGAAGAAATGGACAAATTAGTTGAGGAAAGTCTAAAATTGCTTTATATAAATCAAGATAAGTATATCCAATGAACAGGTATACCTCTTGAAAATTATGATACTTTAGTTGTATATGTTGGGGAATTCGTGTCTCAAATTATATAGTTAATGTATTAATTGTGCACAAATACAAATATCTGTGATTACAATATTAAATACAGGACTTATTATTGTTTTTATAGGCGCTTGTGGGGTCTTAGTAAATAAAAGAAATATTTTAATTTCTGTTATTTCTATAGAATTAATGTTTTATGGATTAAATTTTTATTTAATTTCGCTATCTATTTTTTTAGATGATATTTTAGGTGAAATTTTATCTTTAATGGTATTAACTTTAGCTGCAGCAGAATCTGCTTTAGCTTTAGCATTAATTATGGCTTATTTTCGTATTTATGAAAATATTTTAATAAGTGAAAATTAAATGTTGCATTATTTTACTCTTGATTTATTAACTTATTTTTCAATGGGAATTTGAATAGCTCTAAGTTTACTTATTTCTGGAATTATTTTAGGGCTTTCTTTTTTGTTAGCAATTCAAACACCAGATTCTGAAAAAACTTCAGCTTATGAATGTGGCTTTGAACCTTTTGAAGATGCTCGAAATAAATTTGATGTTCGATTTTATGTTGTTGCTATTTTATTTTTAATTTTTGATATTGAAGTTGCTTTTTTATTTCCTTGAACTGTTACTGCAAGCACTATAGGTGTTTATGGTTACTTAGCAGTTACAATATTTTTAGTTATACTTGTTTTAGGATTTATTTATGAAGTAGTTCGTGGTGCATTAAACCCACATTAATTTATTAATGATAAAGCATAATTTAATTCCATTAGAAAAATATTTTACTTGTTTTTATTATACCGCAAATAAAAATTTTTATGTTAAAATTAATTATGCTTCTATTAAAAAAATAATTTTTTTTTTTAAAATGCATACTAATTTATTATATGCACAATTAATAGATTTATCTTTTATTGATCATTTTGAACGTAAATTTCGTTTTGAAATATTTTATAATTTATTATCTATCAAATATAATTCACGTTTAATTTTAAGTAGTGCCCTTGAAGAACAAAATATAATTTCTTCAGTTTCAAACATTTATTTTAATGCTAATTGATACGAACGTGAAGCTTGAGATATGTTTGGTATTTATTTCAATATGCATCCGGATTTACGTAGAATACTAACTGATTATGGTTTTAAGGGACATCCGTTAAGAAAAGATTTTCCAATGACAGGATACATTGAAGTTCGTTATGATGCTTTTGTAAAGCGTGTTGTATACGAAGAATTAAGTTTAGCGCAAGAATATCGCATATTTACTTTAGATAACGGTTGAGGTAATTTTAATTCACAATTAGTTTAAATAAAAATGAAAATAAAATTATATATAAAATCTTATTATATTTCTTATTTAAATAACTTTATGTACCAATTACAAAAATTTTTGACTAATAATTTAAAAGTGACTAAAACACAAGTTTTTTTACCTATAAAATGTGAGAAATATACTATATTACGTTCACCCCATGCAGATAAAAAAGCACGCGATCAGTTTGAGCGTAAAGTACATAAGCGTTTAGTGATCTTACAAATTCCGGGTGAAACTCAAAAAACAATATTATATTTAAAAAAAATGTTTAATGCGTTAGTAACTATAGCTATTGGAATTGAATTTAAAATTCAATATATAAACAGTAATACTAAATAATAAAAATAAATTATTATTTGTTAAAATCTATTTTTTATACTAATATTTTAAAGTATTAAAAATTTATTATACTACTTTAAATTTTAAACTAAAGTTCAAATAGCTCAGTGGTAGAGCACAAGACTGAAAATCTTGCAGTCAGTGGTTCAAGCCCACTTTTGAACATAATAAAAATATTATTAACAACACGAATTAATGCTTTTAAAGTTATCACGAGTATTTTGAGTTTTAGAACTTATATAATCAAAAAGTTCAAATGTATTTTGTCAAAATGTTTAACTATTTAAGATACTTAGAAGTGTTTCTATGTTATATTTGTAACTAAAATACACATATTATACTATAAATTGAAATAACTTAAAGTAGTTCAACATGTAAGTTGCTATAAAAAAATGATATATCAAAATATAAAAAATATAATAAATAAAGTTATTATTAGTATACCTGTAGCTCACCTTTTAACAGAAAATATGTCAATATACTCTTTTAAAAATTATGCTGCAGTTTTATATACACGCAACACATTGGGATTTAAATGATTATTAGCAACAACACCTATTGTAGTTGGAGGGATTAGATTATTTCAAAATTATAGTAAAAAAGTTAAAAAAACTTTCTCTGTACCCGTGGCAGCTGCAGCACCACAAGAGACGGCTGGATATTTTACCAGTGCCTGTTCTTGGGTTAATGAAAATCCTTGAACCAGCCTAACTATTGTAATAACCGTTGTGGTGGTTGGGGGCGCATCATATTATTACTTGATGCCATTAATATATGGGGCGACTTCTGCTGCAGGAGGATCGGATTCCAAACCTTCTTCGGGGGGAGATTGCCCGGAAATTGCAGCTAGGGCAGAAGCAATAGCAACTGTACCCCCAACTCCTTCGGTGGAGATAGAGGCTGCATCATCTTCAACAAATTTTGTGCCCTCCAATGCTCTTATCGACCAAGCGGCAGAGTTTTTAATTCCAAGACTTACAGGTCATATCGGGGAATCTCCTTCCAGCATTGCTATGCGTGGAGCTGACCTTCTTAAATCTGCGAGATCTGTCGAGTTCTCAAATTGTGGTCTGAACGACGACCAGTACAGAGAATTTATTCTCCAAGTAATGGATGTTCTTAAAGAATGTTTTAAATAAAGTAATATAATGATAAACCAAAATATAAAAAATAGTATTAATTTAGTTAAAAAGGCGTATAAAAAAATCTTAACAGCAAATTTATTTAAAAATTATGCTGCAGTTTTAAAGCATTGAAAATACCAAGCAGTAAGGATTTACCTTGCTGTTTTTAAAGAAGTAAAAACTAAAAATAGAGTAATGAAGCAAAATAACATAAACTTATTCGCAAGACGCGAATTTCTTTCATTGGGCAAATTAAAATGTAATAACCAGTATTACCTATATGGTACAGCTACTGGGATCGCGACAAGAGTACAAGAATCTACTGGATATTTGACCAGTGTATGTACTTGAATTTCAGGGAACGCGTGAGTTGCTGGAGGGATAGGAGGGCTCTTGGTGGGAGCGCTAGTGCTTGGTGTTGTAGTGTATTACCAGCAATCCCCAAAAACAACACCGTCTGCGGGGGGTTCCCCGGAAACTTTACCGGAACCTATACTTCCTTCAGAACCTATACTTCCTTCAGAACCTATACTTCCTTCAGAACCTATACTTCCTTCAGAACCTTTACCGGAACCTATAGTGAGTAGCGGAACTGTACCTTCACCAGCAGGACCTACTTCACCTGCTCTGGAGAATATTATTCCGTCTACATCGGGAACTGCGGATATTGGGGGAGCTTCATCATCAGTAGTAGGTACTATTGTAAGAGCGTCATCACCTACAGAAGTTACACTTGACGCTATTGCAAGCGGTCCTACACTTGACCTTCTTTTAGGGACAACTTCGCCAAGAACACTAGATGACCGTATTGATGATTTTATTATACCTGCCAAATTACTAAAGAAAACGACAAAACTTTTACTGCGTATGCTTACACCATCTGAATGGGAATCTCCCGCTAGTTTTGCTGTACGTGGGGCGAATCTCCTTGTATCCGAGAGGTATGGTGCGTTAAAAGATAACAACTTAAGTCAGGAGGAATATAGAGAATTTGTTCTCCAAATGATGGAAACCCTTGTAGACTATTTTAGCTTATAATATATTTAAAATTAAAATAAATTTTTTAATGTCAAATTTTTTAATGTCAAATTTATTTATGAAATTGCAAGATACCTATTCGGGTTTAAAGGAAGATTCTAACTTTCAAATAGATATATATATAAATGAAAGACTATTTAACAAAAATTTGTTCAACAAATTTTGTCATACCCCAACACCTTGTTGCAAAAATTATAAATAAGACCCCAGAATTTTAGCTTAATAAAATATATTTAAATGACAGCTACAATATTATTTATTTTAGAATTAATCTGTTTATTTGTTGTTATGATTTTACCTTTGTTATTAGCAATTGCTTTTTTTACTGTTATGGAACGTCAACTTATGGCTGCTATTCAACGACGTCAAGGTCCTAATATAGTAGGGTTTTATGGTATTTTTCAAGCGATTACTGATGGTTTAAAATTATTAGTTAAAGAATCCATTTTACCTAAAAGTGCAAATGTAATTATTTTTATATTTGCCCCTGTATTTACTTTTGGATTAGCTATGGCAGGTTGACTTGTTATTGTTGGGGCAGAAAATAGTATGTTAAGTGATTTTAATTTAGGATTGCTTTATATTTTTGCATTATCTGGATTAGGTGTGCATACGGTAATTATGGCAGGATGATCTAGTAACTCTAAATATGCTTTTTTAGGGGGGTTACGTTCTGCAGCACAAATGATATCTTATGAAGTATCGTTAGGTGTAATTATTGTTGGTGTAATAATTTTTAATGGTTCATTAAATTTTTCAACTATAATAGAAAATCAATATACAGTTTGATATGCAGTACCTTTATTTCCAATGTTTATTATGTTTTTTATTAGTGCTTTAGCAGAAACAAATAGACATCCCTTTGATTTACCAGAAGCTGAAGCTGAATTAGTATCCGGATATAATGTAGAATATTCTGCTATGGGTTTTGCTTTATTTTTTTTAGCGGAATACAGTAATATTATATTAATCTCATCTGTTGCTGGAGTTTTATTTTTAGGCGGGTGACACCCAATAATAGATTTATTTCCATTTAATTATATACCAGGCGCATTTTATTTCGCTAGTAAAACTATTTTCTTTATGATTTTATTTATTATTGTACGTGCAATTTTACCTAGATATCGTTACGATCAATTAATGCGCTTAGGTTGAAAAATTTTTTTACCTCTTTCTTTAGCTTTAGCATTTTTTTATGGGTCTTTATTATTAAGTTTTAATGCTTTACCAACATTTATTAATTAATGAAAAAACAAACACATCCAAAATTGACTACAACATTAATACAAACTAAAGATGGTTCTACGTATTTAAAGCGTTGATTATTTTTTCGTAACGTACTTTCTTTAGAAGTTGATTATTTGGCGCATGCATTTTGACGAAAAAAAAAAATTAAATTAGAAATTAAATCTTAATGGCAACTTTACAACAATTAATTAAAAAACCAAGAAAATTAAAGTTAAAATCTGAACGAAGACCTGCATTAATGAAATGTCCACAAAAAAAAGGTGTTTGTATTAAATTAGTTACGAGAACACCTAAAAAACCTAACTCCGCAATACGTAAATTAGCTTTAATACGTTTATGTAATCGAAAACGTATTTATGGATATATTCCCGGTGAAGGAAAACATGGGCTTCAAGATCATTCTGTTGTTTTAGTACGTGGAGGTCGTGTTAAAGATCTTCCAGGTATTAAATATAAAATTATACGTGGTGTTTATGATTTTGAAGGTATTACTTGACGTAAAAATGGACGTTCAAAATACGGTACAAAAAAAAATATAGATGCTGTAAGACCTGAGTAAAATAAATAATATAATTTACATTGCTATAAAATTTATTTAAAAAAATTTAATAATTATTCCTGTGCGTGTAGCTCAATTGGATAGAGCACCAGACTACGGATCTGGTAGTTGAGAGTTCGATTCTTTCCATGCATAATTTTAAATCATTTACGCAAAAATACATTTTATTTTTACTTCTATTTAATTTAATGACTACATTTTTTAATTTATTTTTAAATATGGAAACATTATATATCTTAACACCACAAAATATTTTAAGTGTTATGTTATTATTAGCTTTAATTACTATACTTGTTCTTTATATAGCGAGTACAATTTTTTCTACAAAAATTTTATATCAAATAGGATTATTTTCATCTATTATTTCTTTTTGATTATCTTTATTATTATGATTTACTTTAGATGAAGCAAAAGGAGGTTTTCAAGCTATATATACTTTTTACGTTATACCTACATTATCCTTTGAATTACGTTTAGGTGTTGATGGTATTTCAATATTTTTTTTAATTTTAACAAATATTTTTACTTATTTGTGTATATTAAGTTTAAATTCTTCTACTGTTAAAATTAATGAAGCATTAATATATTTATTTTTATTGCAATGAAGTGTTTTAGCTTCTTTTGTTGCTCTAGATTTGTTAGGTTTTTTTGTTTTTTTTGAAATTAGTTTGATACCTATTTATTTTTTAGTTTTAATTTGAGGATCTCGAGAACGCCGCGTTCGCGCCAGTTATTTAATTTCTATTTATACTCTTTTAGGATCTATTTTTATGTTTTTTAATATTATATATATATATTCAAAAACAGGAACAACAGATTATGAACTTTTATTAAATATTAATTTTTCATTAGAAGATCAATTATTTCTTTGAATAACTTTTTTTATAGCTTTTGCTTCAAAAATACCTGTGTTTCCACTGCATATTTGATTACCTGAAGCACATGTAGAAGCACCTACTATAGGTTCTGTAATGCTTGCAGTTTTATTATTAAAATTAGGAACTTACGGTATAATTCGTTTTTCTTTACCCTTATTCCCTGAAGGAACTATTTATTTTGCACCTGTGGTAGCAGTTTTTGCGGTTTTAGGAATTGTATACACATGTTTAACAGCAATACGTCAAATTGATTTGAAAAAAATAATTGCATACTCTTCGGTAGGGCATATGAATATTGTTCTATTAGGTATAATTTCTGGTAATACAGAAGCTTTACAAGGAGCTATATTTCAAATGTTAAGTCATGGAATAGTTTCAGGAGCTTTATTTTTTAGTGTTGGAGTAATTTATGAACGCTACAGTGCACGATCAATAAAATATTTTGGTGGATTAGCTTTTTTTTGTCCTTTATTTGCTATTGTATTTTTAATATTTTCATTAGCAAATATAAGTTTTCCATTAACAAGTAGTTTTATAGGGGAATTTTTAATTTTTATGGGTGTATTTCAATATAATATTATTATTACTATTTTTGCTTGTACAAGTATGGTGTTGGGAGCTGTATATACTTTATGAACATATAATAGAATTTTTTTTGGTAATATTAAAGTGCTGTCTTTAACTAAATTTAAAGATTTAAATAGAAAAGAGTTTACTTTATTTTCTATTTTAATTTGTATATTATTTTTAATGGGTTTAATGCCACATATTTTTCTTGATACAATGTTTTTAGATTGTTTAAATATTTTAGAACATGCAAAAGGTAGTCGTATACTATAAAAAATGAATTTTAAAATTAATAATACACGTGAATTAAAAAGTTTACATTTATTACATAAAATTAAAACTTTAAAAAATTTTTTTGAAAATTTAAATAGTTTTGGTATTTTTATAACTGCAGCTAATTTACACCCAATAGCGCGTATTGAAACACACGAAAAATTTTTGTCCCAAAATTTAAAAATAACTAAAATTTCACATAAATTAATAAAAATTATTTTTAAAAATCAAAATACTGAAATACTTCAACATTTATTAAGCGGACCTATTTATTTAATTGAAAATAAAAATAATAATTTAATTTTAAAAGATAAATTAAGTTCTATATTTACACAAAAAAACTTTATTTTACGTTTTATTTATTTAAATCAGCAACTATATCGATTAGAAGAAAGTGTAAGTTTACTACAAAATATGACAGGTATACAACAAAATGATTTAATTAAAACATTAAAATCTAAACAAATTATATTATTTTAAATAGTAGTTAATTTTAGTTACTTTTTTAAAATGCTTTTAATAATTAATTAATATTTATTAAAAATTCTCTTTGTGCTTTTGAGGCTTTGCGCACTCTAATGTATCAACAACATAAATGTTTTATATTTATTATGTTCGATCTTCTAAGCACTAAAAACTTAAATTATTAAAGGCACTTTATTTGCCATTAATAAAAAATATTTTTCTTCTTTTGTATAAGTATTAAAAAGAAAATTAATTTCTATTTTACGAACTTCTGCATTTATCCCTAATCCTAATTCAACGGGATAAAATAAAACTAATTCACTTAATTTTAATGCTACAGAAAATGTACTATTGTTTTTAAGTTTACGCACATTTAATGGGTTCAATTTTTCCATTCTAGGCAGTGCTAAAGCTAAACTATCAAAAAATTCAGCTAAATTTTTATTACGTAAAGTTACTTTACATCCAGCAAGCATTCCACGACGTAATTTTCATGCAAAAACATCTTTTGTTGATAATGTAGCTACACATTTTTGATTTGTTAATAATTCTAGAGCTAAAAAAAAGGGTAGTACACGTTTTTTACTAAAATTAATATCTTTAAAACTAAAATTTAAAATAGCACTATAAAAATTACCTTTATTCATAATATTTATATATGGAAATATTGTAACAAGCTGTAATGCTTGAGAATATATATAATACTCTTTAAAACGATTTAATTGTATTTGCTTATTTATATTTTTATTTATTTTCATTATAAAATATGTTTACCACAAGCAATTAATACACGTAAAAATTTTTTTCTACGTAATTTACGTGAAACTCAACCAAAAAAACGAGTACCCAATAAACGTTTTTTTCTATTCATTAGTACAACAGAATTATATTTAGCACTACTTGAAGAACCATCTAAAAAAATTACTTCTTTTTTGGTTCTTGTCACAAGTGCAAGATGAATTTGTCCCACCTTTACTTTTCGTTGTAAACGTAATCTTTTTATTGAAACTAAAATAAAATCACCAGCAAAAGCAACACTACGGTTGTATCCGCCTAAAGTTTTTATACACTCAACTAAGTTAGCACCTGAATTATCCATTGGTTTTAATCATGTTTGAACTTGAATCATTATCGGAAAAGACGGGGATCGAACCCGCAACTCCCGGTTAGACAGACCGGTATTCTACCAATTGAACTACTTCTCCTTTCAATATATATATCCTTTACGGGAATTGAACCCGTGTTTTCACCGTGAAAGGGTGCTGTCCGAACCACTAGACGAAAAGGACTTAATTTTGCGTTGAGTGCATTGGGGATCGAACCCAAGACTAGCGGATTAAAAATCCGCTGCTCTACCGCTGAGCTATGTACTCCACTTTAAATTTGAACTAAATTAGTATAAAAAGTACTATTTTGCAGCAAAATAAATACAAGTGCTATCTTAAAATATCAAAATAAATATAAACAGTATAAAATAATACCTATTAATACACAATTTAGATCGCATACGAGATCTAAAAAATCTTAATCAAAAATTATTTTTATTCACTCTCAATTTTTAACGTATACATATAGCATTACAAATAAAAGCAAGAAGTATATATAAAATATAAAAACTGTAAAAATTGCATAACAAATTTTTATTAAATAGTCTTTCATTTATATATATATCTATTTGAAAGTTAGAATCTTCCTTTAAACCCGAATAGGTATCTTACAATTTCATAAATAAATTTTACACTTCAAAAAATCGGATACAAAGTAAATAAAATAAATATGATCATGAACTATTTTATCCATTTGCATTGTAATTGCGCATCAAATTAATTTTTATTTGGTTTAAAGCAAAATGTATTTTAGGTAAACTATTTAATTGTTCAAATGGTGAATATAAAAATAAATTATTTAAAATCCTGTTGTAATAAGATCCAATACTTCATTAATAAATGCTCTGTATTGCTCATCCGTCAAGCCACAATGTTCAAATACGCCACCCTCATATCTCTCGCATAAAAGGCGAGTTATTCCTATATCAATAATGTCAGGAGAGTTTCTGATAGGACGTAATACATTTAAACCCTTGAATAACATCTCATCAGAGAAATGGATACTTTGTCGCGGTAAAGTTCCTGTAGTCCCTATAGTTTCCGGTAAAGTTTCCGGGGACCCCCCCCCCGCAGACGGTGTTGTCTT
>Ga0247840_10005192_pt1 | contig 19846 bp, 20 predicted proteins | sample LaCruzMarch2015__FD_192404 | JGI IMG/M metagenome (GOLD analysis project Ga0247840, IMG submission 192404) | Freshwater microbial communities from meromictic Lake La Cruz, Castile-La Mancha, Spain - LaCruzMarch2015_17m | ecosystem: Environmental > Aquatic > Freshwater > Lake | place: Spain... | reverse complement strand
CCGCGTGATCGAGGGGTGGCGGCCGCGGTAGGGCCCTGTGGCGGGTGCCCGCCTGGAAAAGTGCGGGATAATGGTATTGCGCCTGCATGGCGGCCTATCTGGATAGACTCGTCGATGCTCTCCTGGTCGAGCTCCTGCACGAGCTTCCGGCCGTGCTGATCGTCGGTCCGCGTGCCGTCGGCAAGACCACCACGGCGCTGCGCTTCGCGCGCATGGTCATCCGGCTTGACCGAGACGCGGATGCGGCCGCCTTTCGCGCGGATCCTGATGTCGCCCTTCGCGGCCTCCGGGAGCCGGTCCTTCTGGATGAGTGGCGGGCCGTACCGTCGGTCCTCGGGGCGCTGAAGCGGGCGCTCGACGACGATCCGCGGCCCGGTTGCTTCCTGCTGACGGGCGCGGTGCGCGCCGATATCGAGGCGGAGACGTGGCCGGGGACGGGCCGGCTGGTGAGAGTGGCCATGTCCGGCCTGGTCGCGCGTGAGGTCATCGGCAACGTTGGACAGCCCGGACTCCTCGAGCGGATCGTCGCCGCGGGTGTCGAGACGGCTGCTCGGGTCCCGACCGACGCCCCGGACTTGAGGGGTTACATCGAGATGGCGCTCGCCGGATCGTTTCCCAGCCCAGCCCTGCACCTGCAGGGCCCAGCCCGGCGGCGCTGGTTGGACGGCTACCTCGACCAGATCCTGACGCGGGACGCCGCACAGATCGCCGGCCACCGCGACCCCGCACGGCTGCGGCGTTACTTCCAGGCGTTGGCCTCGAGTACGGCAGGAGTCGTGGAAGACAAGAAGCTCTACGATGCCGCCGGGATCAACGCCAAGACGGCGGCGGCCTATGATCGGCTCCTCACGAACCTGCTCATCGTGGAGGCCGTCCCAGCGTGGACGACCAACCGCTTGAAGCGCCTGGCACGCGCGCCCAAGCGCTACGTGGTCGATCCGGGACTGGTGGGAGCCGCTCTGCGCGTGGACGTCGATGGTGTCATGCGCGACGGGGACCTGCTCGGGCGGGTCCTCGACTCCTTCGTGATGGCGCAGATCCGTGCGGAGATCGCGGTCGGCGCCGCCCAGCTCCGGTCGTATCACCTTCGCCGGCAGCAAGGTCGGCACGAGGTGGACATCATCCTGGAGGCGGGAAACGGTCGGGTCATCGCCATCGAAGTGAAAGCCGAGGCGACGCCCACGAGGCACAGCGCACGCCATCTGCTTTGGCTGCGCGACGAGCTCGGCGACCGCTTCGTCGCCGGTCTCGTTCTGCACACCGGACCGCGTCCATTCGCGCTCGACGACCGACTGCTGGCGCTGCCGATCTGTGCTCTGTGGGCGTGATCGGAGCCGGGTCGCGAGGCGCCCCGGCCCTCGCCGCGCCGTGAGCCGGTCTGCTCAGCGCGCCTCCATGAAGTCCTTGAAGCGCGCGAGATCCTCCGCCACCACCTGGTTCACCGCAGCGAGCACGTAGCTTTCATTTGCCATGAGCGCGGCTTCCGGTTCCCAGTCGATCCGAAAGGTGACGCGGCACGCCGAGTCGCCGAGCGCCTCAAATGTGACGTGCCCCGCATTGGGCTTCTCGTCGGGCTTCCCGCCAACGCTCTCCCAGGAGATGCGCCTGTCGCGGATCTGCACGGTGATCCGGGCATCCCACTCACGGTTCTCGTTCTCGACCTCGGCGACCTCGTTCTTGACCTTGGCCACCCAGTGGAGCTGGGTGTCGTCGATCCGGTCGACCGACGCGACCCCCTCCATCCACCGGGGGAAGCTCTCGAACTGGGCCCACTGGTCGTACGCCGTAGTCACGTTGACGTTCACGTCGATGGACTGCTTTGCAGTAGACATTGAGGAAACCTCCTACTTTGTTCGGGGGATACCCGAGGGTTCCCGGCGCGGCGCACGGCCAACCCAGGGGAAGGGGTCGCCTCGCCGCGGGATCCCCGCAGGTCTGGCGATTCGTCAGAGACCTCCGACGTTGCCTTCGGCCGAGGCCGGGGGCGCTGGATGAATCCCAGACGCTCCCGGCCTCGGCAGCTTCTCAGTGGTCGAGCCTCTCAGGCTGCGGACAAGACGCATGTCCGCGTGGCCCGCGGCCCGACGCGTGTCACGCCGCCCGCTTCCGATCCTTCGCCTGCTGCAGCTCGTCCGTTGGGGCAGGCAGGAAGCCGAGCTGCTGCAGACCAGCAGCCCTGAAGCCCTTCACGACCAGGTAGACGCCCAGCGAGAGCTCCCACACGAAGATCGGGATCGTCAGGAGCCCCGACAAACCGGAGCCGTACTCGTTGGCGCCGAACAGCGTGGCCATGGTGGAAGCGACGAGCAGAGGCGCTCCGATGAATCCGATCAGGGGCAGGATCCGCGGCACCAGGCGCGACTGGTAGAGCAGGGAGCCCAGCAGCAGGGCGTTCACGGCAGGCAGGAAGCTCTGACTGAGGGTGAACGTCCAGTCGTGCAGGCCGATCAGCGTCTGGCCGGTGGCCAGCGCACCTGCTCCGGCTCCGGCCTGCCGCAAGCTCACCACCGCCAGGAGGGTGAAGACGCCGGCGAATATGGCGCCGGCTTCCAGGGTGCGGACGGCGACGAAGCCCAGCGCGACCCCTTCGTTCTGCCGCTTGACCACCGGGAAGAGCGCGACGGCGGCGCCGATGCCGGCGAGGGCCACGATGATCTCCAGGACGGCGCCGACGAACACGCGGGTGTCCGGGCCGGGGCCGACGATGTAGCCCACCTCACGCACCGGACCGTAGAGATAGAGGATCGGCACCGAGACGAAGGTGAGCAGGTAGAACAAGCCCGCGATCAGCGAGATCTTTCTAGTCGAATCCATTTTGATCAGCTCCCTCGATCGGCTCTTGATCGAGCCGGGCGATTGCGACAATGCACTTACGACTGCTCTTTGACTTATAGTGGAGGAAAACCCCCGATTTAGTCTGGGATGGCTGTTTATGCCCCGTATGGCGCATGGCGAACCCAAGGGCCAGCTTGCGGCGAATGTTCAACGCTCAGAGCAAGGTGCGGCGCCGGCGGCGCTGGGGGAGGCGCCGCACGTTTCCCGCGGATCTAGCGACTTCCCAGCAACTTGCCGAGGACGACCCGCGGCGTCTCTCGCCGGCCAGCCCCCGCGGCGGTGGAACGGGAATCCGCCGGCTGCCCAGCGGCGGGCTCCCGGGAAGGATAGCCAGCAGGGCAAAGGAGCTCTGTGACTCGGAGCCTGGTCGTGACGGCAAGAAGAAGAGGGGTGCTCATGAAAGCGATCGTCTACGCGCAGTACGGCCCGCCGGGAGTCCTGCGTCTCGCTGAAGTCAGCAAACCGGTCCCCCGGGACAATGAAGTGCTGATACGTGTGCGCGGGACCACCGTGTCGGTGGCGGACTCCCGGTGCAGGGGCTTCAAGGTACCCCGCTCGTTCTGGATCCCCGCCCGTCTGGCCCTCGGCGTAATGAAGCCCAGACGGCCGATCCTCGGCGGCGAGCTCTCCGGTGAAGTCGAAGAGACAGGCAAGGACGTGATCAGATTCAGGAAGGGCGACCGGGTCTTCGCCGCGACCCTCATGAGATTCGGCGCCTACGCCGAATACACGTGCCTCCCCGAGACCGGCGTGATCGCCACGATGCCGGCGAACATGGCCTACGAGGAGGCCGCCGCCGTGCCCATCGGCGCTCGCGCGCTCAGCCCGGAGGGCCTGAACCGGGACCGGCGAGCGCGTCCACGCTGATAGTCCCGTCGTCGGCCACCTGCGACGTCCACTGGGCGCCGTCCCAGTAGCGGTGCGCATGGCGGCCGCTGGGGTCCGCGTACCACTGCGCGGGAGGGAGCGGCGCCGAAGGGAGCGCTGGCTCGGGCCCTCTGGCCGGCGCTTCGAGACTGAACGGCGGGTAGCGGTCGCTCAGCCCCAGGGCATAGCCGCTCACCCGTGTCTGCCAGCGGACGAAGCCGGCGACGAAGCCGAACATGCCGCGCGGGAACCTGGCGCTGAAGAGGATCACCCACTGCGCGACGAGCCAGAGCACGAAGACGGCGATGCCCAGGAAGAAGAGCGCGATGAGGTGCGGCAGGGCGGCGATCTGGCGCAGGAGCAGGCCGGTCCCGGCGTTGCTCGAGAAGTTGTAGCTGCGCCCTGTGGACGCTCCCCCGCCCGTGTCCCGCGCGAAGTGCGCGGCCAGGGCGATGATCGCCGCGATGAAGACGAGCTCGACGATCACGGTGAAGAGCGCATACAGGCGGCTGCTCCGCGCCGGCCGCTCCGCCATCACGTCCACGGGATAGTCGTCGACGGGCTGCAGGGTGAACGGCGGGTAGCGGTCGCTCAGCGAGAGGACGAAGGCCGAGACGCGGGTGCCCCAGCGCAGCACCCCCGCGACGAAGGCGAACATGCGCGGCGGATACTCGCCGGTGATGACCACCGCCACCTGTGCGACCAGCGCCACGAAGAGCTGGGCGATGCCGAGGAACATGAGGACGAAGAAGTGCGGGATCAGGGCGAGGAACTTGATCAGCAGGATGGTGAGCGCCGCCCATCCTCGTGAGCTGCGCTCAGGGTAGTCGGCGCGAACGTCGATCGGGTAGTCGTTGAGAGCCATGTCGCCCTTCCTCAATCGGATTCTGAGTCGCGCCGCGTCCACACAGACCAGACGATCAGCGCCATGCACGCGACTTCAACGGCCGCGAAGAACACGTAGTGCGGGGTCAGCGAGCCGCCGCCTACGACGAACGCGGTGGTGATCACCGCTGCCACGGTGTTCGCCCAGCGGTTGGGCCCCGGCTTGAGGACGCGGGACGCGAAGATCATCGCGATCGGGATCTCTATGAGTATCGCGAACCCCAGCAGAAGCCCCGGAGTGATGTGCACGCCCGCTTGTCCGGCCCACAGTTCCTGCAGCGCTCCCGGCTTGATGAAAGTCAGGATGTCCGCGAAGGCCATGGTGAACATGACCACGACCCAGAGCGTTGAGAGTCTCGTCCCGATGTCGGCGATTGCGACTCTTCGTGCTGAGCTCATTGTGCCTCCCATCGTGAGCCCTGCCTTCCTTTCCCCCTGATTGCGTTGACCTGAGGAGAGCCTACGGCCGCGCCCGCCCCGGGTCGTCTCCCGGCGGGCGGAACCTCGGGTCGACTGTGGGAGGAGCTTCGGCGCCGGCGGCATGCCCCTGCGGGGGGACGCCGCCGGCGCCGGTGGGGGAGCGAGTGCGGTCGGTCACCCGTTTTGTGGCGCGGGCGCCTTCCGCGAGCTGAGCGGAGTCGATCTCGCGGCAGCAGCGGCCGAGGTGGTCACGGCGATGCCGGCCGGAGCCGCCGCTCGTGAAGTCGTGCGCACCATGACGACGCCCAGCCCCGCGAGCCACACGATCACCAGCAACCCAAAGCCGTACTTCAGGTCCTGGAGGACCGGCGCGACCGAGAGGACGCCCGCGGCGCCGATCGCCACTCCCAGCCAGCTCAGCATCTTGGGCAGCCCCCCGGCGCGCAGCGCAGCCACGCTCACCAGCAGGACCCAGAGACCGCCGAGAAGCTCACCGCCCGAGCCTGCGCCAAGGCCGTCCGCCACGGGCTCGATCGCCTGCCAGGCCGCCGCGGCCTGCGCCGGATCGGCGCCCTGGAGCCCGACGACCGCCGCCATGCCGGCGTTGAAGACCATCCCGCTGGCGACGAGCGCGACGGCCCAGATGAGTCCCACGGCCGTCGCCGCCTGGGCCAGGGCCGGGGCTGCGTCCTTCAGGCGCGCGTGGAGCGCCAGCGCCAGGACGGCCAGGACGAGGCCGAAGATGACGTAGGTGACCAGATTCATGGCCCGCATGCTTTCGAGGTTGCCGACGAGCAGGGCCACCTTCTCGACGGGGTCCACGACGCTCGGGTACTTCACGAACACGAGGAAGAAGGGCATCGCCACCACAAAGGCCGCAGCCAGGTAGAGCGCTGCCAGGCCCCCCACCTTCTGCTGCCGCACACTTCCGCCAACGGACGAGCTCATTTCGGTCTCCTCTCGTCGAAGATGTTGCGCTTCCCGCTCAGACGGGTACGCTGTACACTTACTGCGTAAGTATGGCACTTACGCCGTAAGTATGTCAAGTGGTCTCGACGCCAGAGCCTGAGGAGGAGGATGAGTGCGCCGACGCGACCCACGCGGGGTCCCGGGTCCCGAACGCCGCTCAGCAGGGAGCGCGTGCTCGGCGCCGCCGTCCTGCTCGCCGACGAGGACGGCCTCGAGTCGCTGACGATGCGCGAGCTCGGCCTGAGGCTCGGCGTCGAAGCGATGTCGCTGTACAACCACGTGGCCAACAAGGACGACCTCCTCGACGGCATGGTCGACCTCGTGGTCGGCGAGATCGACCTGCCCGCGGACGCGGTGGGTTGGAGGGAGGCCATGCGCCGCAGGGCGATCTCGGCGCGGTCGGTCTTCTCTCGTCACCCGTGGGCGAGCGGCCTCATCGATTCACGAGTGAGCAGCGGACCGGCGCGGATGCGCTACCTGGACTGGGTGCTGGGGACGCTGCGGCGCGCAGGGTTCACGCTCGAGATGGCCGCGCGCGCGTTTGCGATCCTCGACAGCTACATCTACGGCTTCGGCCGGCAGCAGCTCAACACGTCCGCCGGCGGCGACCTCAAGCCCGAGGAGATGGCGGCGGCCTTCCTCCGCGCGCTGCCCGCCGATGAGTACCCCTACCTCAGGGAGATCGCCGTCGGGCAGGCGATGGGCTCAGGCTACGACGAAAGCGCCGACTTCGACTTCGGGCTCGACCTCATTCTTGATGGGCTCGAGAGGCTGCTGGACTGAGGTACGCGCTGGATCCGCGGGGCCAGCGCGTTGCGCAGCACCCGCACGGCGAGGGGCGGCGGCGAGGCTCTTCGCCTCGCCGCCGCCCCTCGCGCAGACGCGTCAGACAGGCCGATCGCCCGACGTCACCACACGTGCCGGCTCACGTCCCCACGCTCGCACCGAGTCACGCTGCGTCCACACGGACCAGACGATCAGCGCCATGCACGCGACTTCTACGGCCGCGAAGAACACGTAGCTAAGAGTCAGCGACCCGCCGCCCACTACGAACGCGGTGGTGACCACCGCAGCGACGGTGTTCGCCCAGCGGTTGGCCCCCGGCTTCAGGATGCGAGACGCGAAGATCATCGCGATCGGGATCTCGATGAGTATCGCGAACCCCAGCAGAAGCCCCGGAGTGATGGTCACGCCCGCTTGTCCTGCCCACAGTTCCTGCAGCTTCCCCGGCGTGATGAAGGTCAGAATGTCCGCGAAGGCCATGTTGAGCATGACCACGACCCAGAGCGTTGAGATCCTCGTACCCATGTCTTTCATCACATCATCCTCCTGATCGCGTGATTCGCCCGCGCCATTGAGCACGGGGCCCTCATTACTAACGCTGTTAGTCTCGGGTGTTCCCATTATGCACTAACGGTGTTAGTATGTCAAGGGACGTGAAAGTCCAGGCGCGGCGCGGACAGTCGAAGGAGGTGCCACGATCGCTCGGGGAGCAGGCAGAAACGAAGCGCGCGACACGCTCAACCGGGAACGCGTCGTGCGTGCGGCGATGGATCTCTCGGACGAGAGCGGGATCGAGTCGCTCACCATGCGCGAGCTCGGTCGAAAGCTCGGCGTCGAGGCGGCGTCGCTCTACAACCATGTCGCCGGAAAGGACGACCTCCTCGACGGTATGGCAGACCTCGTTGTGGCCGAGATCGACCTCCCCTCAGGTGGCGTCGACTGGAAGGAGGCGATGCGGCGCCGCGCAGTCTCCGCAAGGGAAGTCTTCTCACGTCATCCATGGGCCGCCGGCCTCATCGACTCACGGGGACCGAGCGGTCCCGGTAGCCTGTCCTACGTGGATCGAGTCCTCGGCGCCCTGCTTCAGGCCGGGTTCTCCCCAGGGATCGCCGCAAACGCCTTTCTCGCGCTCGACAGCTACATCTACGGCTTCGAGCGGCAGTGGTCCAGTCTCTCGTTGGGCGCTGCTGTGGACACCACCGAGGCGGCTGAGGAGGTCCTCGCGGCCATCCCGCAAGGCGCGTATCCTTCCCTGGCTCGCGTCGCGACGGACTACGCTGCGAAACCCTACGGTGACGCCGCAGTCTTCGACTTCGGCCTCGAACTGATCCTCGACGGCCTCCAGCGCCTGCTGGAATGAAGCGGCGCGGGGCCAGGGCCGCGACACCTCGAGGGCGACGACGGCCCCATTACTGCCGACGTCGCGTAGCCGACGTGCGCACACTGCTGCTCTACGGCGACCTCAACCTGGGCGAAGACGATCTCGTCGAAGCAGATCTTGAGGTTCACTCCTCTACGGCGTGTCCGCGGCGCCGCCACACGAGCAGCGCGATGACGATGACGACGGCCGCTGCCGCGACGACGGCGATCAGGTAGTAGGGAGGCGCCGCCGCGGTCGCCGCCGCGGCCGTCTTCGGCGCGACGAACCGATACGTGTCGATGTTGTTCCAGCTGAACAGCACGGCGCCCGTCACGCCGCTGATGGCGCTCGGTGTGGGCACGAATCCCGTCCACTTGTCGGCGCGGTATGCCTCGAGGAGCTCGGGATAGGCGAGCACCGTGAAGGGCGCCTGCTCGTAGGCGATCTTCTGAGCCGCCTGCACGATCGGGCGGCGAGCGTCCGGGTCGAGCGTCTGCGACTGCTTGAGCGTCAGGGCCTCGTACTCGGGGTTGGTCCAGTAGACATCATTCCAGATGCCGATGTTCGCCGCCGTGAAGATCTGGAGGATGGTGTCCGGATCGACGTCGTTGGTCCAGTAGCCGACGGCCATGTCGTAGTCCGGAGCGGGATTCGCGCCTTCGAAGTCGTAGACCGCGGCCAGCATGGCGCCGTCGTCGACCGTCGTGAACACCGTCTTGACGCCGACGGCGTGGAACCAGCCTGCGATCTGCCGGGCGGCCGTCTGACCCGCAGGCGAGCTCGTCGGGGCCATGAGGCGCAGGGAAAGCGGCTTGCCTTGCTTCGTCTCACGGCGTCCGTCGCCGTTGACATCTCTGTAGCCGGACGCGTCGAGTAGCTCCGCGGCCCGGGCGGGGTCGTAGACGAAGGCTTCTGCAGCCGCCGGCTCCCAGTGGTACTCGAAGGGAACGTACGGCACCACCAGGCTCGACCCGGGTGCGGCGTAGCCGCCGAAGGCCACCTCGGCGACCTTCTCGCGGTCGATGGCGTACTGGAGCGCCTGACGGAACCCCGGGTCGCGGAGGGCCGGAGCCCCCTTGGAGGCGGGGCTGTCCGAGCAGTTGAAGCCGAGCTCGGTCCAGGTCCAAGAGACGCCCCGGTTCTTTGTGATCCCGTGGCCGTTCAGACCGGCGAACTGCGCTTGCGGCACGCCGACGGCGCCGTCGATGGCGCCCGTCTGCAGGTCGCTGACCATGCTCGTGGGATTCTGGAACACCGCGAAGATGAGCTGGTCGACGTGGGGGGCGCCACCCCAGTACTCCGCGTTCGCCTTCAGGCGCACGAACTTGCCGGGTTCGAGCTCGACGATCTGGAAGGGCCCGGTGCCGACGACCGGCGGCGGGTTCTGGAACGCCGTCCCCGCCGCCTTAGGACTCACCTTGGACCAGATGTGCTCCGGCAGGATGGGCACGATCATGTCCAGCATGCTTGCCTTTGGGGCTCGCGTGCGGATCACGACGGTGGTGTCGTCGACGGCTTGCGCGGAGACGATGCCGACGGTGTAGGCGCCGACGCCCGGGAGGCCGTTACTCACGATGTAGTTGAAGGTGAAGGCCACGTCCCGTGCCGTGAACGGCGTGCCGTCCTGCCACTTGACCCCCTCACGCGTCTTGAAGGTCCAGGTCCTGCCGTTCGGCGACACGGACCAGCTGGTCGCCAGCTCGGGCCGCGGCTTGAGCGTGGCGGCGTCGAAACCCACAAGGAAGTCGTAGTTCAGGTGATAGAGGATGTACGTGGAGGTCACGAGCGACAGGAACGGGCTCAGAGTGTCGGGGCTCTCCAGCCAGCCCACACGGAATGTCTCGGTGCCCGTCGGAGCAGGGCTGGCGGTCGCCGGCGCGAGGCACGGGTGCGCGGCCGCCAGGATGAGGGCCGCGGCCAATGCCGTCACGGTGAGCGTGCCGAGCGCGCGCGTGAAGTTCATGAAGCGACGCATCGAGGTTCTCCTTCCACGCTTCTAGGCGCCGGCGGCGAGGATCTCGCGCGGCACCGTGGACAGCAGGCGCGCCCTGCCGGCGTCGTAGACCACCGTGTCGACGTGCGCGAACGCCCCGGCGACAGCCTCCAGATTGGTCACCATGCCGGGCTCGAAGGCCTTGTCCGGCCGCGTGTCGTCGAGGTCGAAGTACCAGGCGCCGACCCAGTCTGGCGGGAAGGCGATGCCCAGGTCGTAGCCGCCGAAGAAATAGCGGCTCTCCCAGAGGCCCGCCTCCTTCAGCCGCGAGCGTACCGTGGCGGCGACGTCCGCGAGCGGTGCGGGCGGCCGCACGGCGGCGGCGAAGACCGCCATGAGCGCGCCGGCCGTGCGGCTGGCCGCGAGTTGCTCGTCTGTCGGCTCGCCGGCGACGATGGTCCGGGCGACGTTGCCGTGGTACCGGTCGACGACGCCGCAGGGGTCCACCATGACCAGGTCACCGAGGGCGATCGGGCGGCGCCGCGAGATGATGTGCGGCAGGAACAGCGGTCCTGCGGCCACCATCTCGTGGAGCGCCGCCGGCTCGCCGCCGGCGGCGACCATGGCGCGCATCATCTCGGCCCACACCTCGAGCTCCGTGACGCCCGGCGCCACGGCGCGCTGGGCGGCGCGCACGCCGAGGTCGCAGATGCGCACCGCCTCTTCGACGCGCGCGATCTCGGCCGGCGACTTGATGTGGAGGAGGCGATCGACGAGGCCGGTGGCATCGACGACCGCGGCTCCTTCCGTGCGCATCGCCTCCTCCAGCACTGTCGCCGTGAGGTGGTCGGGCAGGCACGAGCGCATCTCCCGCCCGACGACTCCGCGCACCATGCCGCGGGCTCGCAACTCATCCACGAACGCTTCGAGTGTCCGCGCGCTCTCGGGCAAGATGCAGACGTCCGTACACACGGACGTGAGCGCGATCATGTCCTCTTCACCGGCGAAGTCGAAGTGGTGGATCGCGTCGCCGTCCGTGCGCACCGCCACGGTGATCAGGCCGGCCCACTCCGCCGGGCCGCTGTGGCGGTACCAGCGGGCGGCGTAGCCGGTCAGCCAGCAGATGCTCTCCGGACGGCTCAGCAGCAGCGTGTCGATGCCGGCCTCGGTCAGCGCCGCGCGCAAACGCCGGAGGCGCTCGGCATACTCCTCGGCCGGGAAGGGCAGAGCTCGCTGGGCGATCTCACGCTCTCTCGCCAGGTCGTGGAGGTCGCGGACCTCCTGTGGGAACGGTACGAGCTGCTCGTCGTCGACACCCATGATACCCCCCAAATAGGGTCTCCGCGCGAACGCGCCGGGCGGCGTTCGGAGCGCCATGAAGACATTTGTCATCATACATGACACTTGTTATCATGCGGCAACGATGAACGGTGTCCAGTGGCGCCGGGCGCGGCCGCTGGTACATGGCGATGAGGTCGGAGGTCAGATGCCAGGCATGGCCCCTACGGGTGTCCCATCTGGGATGCGCGCAGGAGAGGGCGACGAGGAGCTCGTGATCCAGCGCGTCGATCAGAGTGCACGTCGCCGTCAGATCGCTCGCGTCGTGGCGCGGCTCTGGGCCTCGTCCGGATCGCGCGGCTGTACGATCCGCGCGGTCGCCAAGGAGCTCGGCGCTTCCGCGACGGTGGTCACCAACGCCTTCGGCACCAGCGCTGCGATGCTCGAGTACACGCTGGCCTGGCTCCTTGACTCGTGGGAGGAGGCGGGCGATGCCTTGCTGGCGCGGGACGCGCCGCCGGCCGTGCGGCTCAAGGAGCTCCTCGTCCACCAGTGCCCCTTCGATGAGATGGGGATCGAGGACGCCCGCATCTGGCTCGACGCGATGGCCCCCCACGACCGCCCGGCGTGGAGCTCCGCCGCCTTCTCCCGGTACGACGCCTGGTTGAGCGATCGCGTGACTCGGCTCCTGAGTGAGTGCGGCGCCGACCTGGGCTTCGCGCCGGTGCTCCTCGTCACCGTCTTCGGGCTCAACGCCGCTGCCGTTCAGAGCCCGGAGGCGTGGCCGGCGGCGCGTCTTGGCAGTACGCTCGACGAGGTCCTCGGGGCAGTGCTTGCGGCGGCAGGATGACTGAGTACTGGCGCCTGCCGGCGCGAGAGCTGACCGATCTCGCCGTCGCCGGCGACGTGACTGTCGCGGCTATTGTCGAGAGCTGTCTGGAGCGCATCGCCGCGGTGAACGGCGCCGTCAACGCCGTCGTCGATACCATGGCCGCGAGCGCGCGCGCCGACGCCGCGCGGCTCGACGAGCAGCGGGCGCGAGGCGTCCCGAGCGGTCCTCTGCACGGCGTGCCGCTGACCGTCAAGGCCGAATTCGACGTGGCGGGCTCGGCCTCGACGGGCGGCGTGGCCGCCTACCGCGACCGTATCCCCGACCTCGACAGCCCCGCCGTCGCGAGACTCCGAGGCGCCGGCGGCGTCATTCTCGGGCGCACCAACGAGCCCGACATGGGCATGCGCATGCACACCGAGTGCGACCTCTACGGCGCGACGCTCAACCCATGGGATGTCGGCGTCACGCCCGGCGGGTCCAGTGGCGGTGACGCCGTCGCCGTGGCGACCGGCATGGTCGCGCTCGGCCTCGGATCCGACATGGGCGGCTCCAGTCGCATCCCGGCATACTGTTGCGGTGTCGCGGGCCTGAAGCCGAGTCTGGGACGGGTACCGCGCTACGGTGCGTCGGAGGGCGTCGGCATCGCCGAGCAATTGACCTGTGTCGCCGGTCCCCTGGCGCGCACCGTCAGCGATCTGCGCCTGGCGCTTCGCGTCCTCGAGGGCGCCGACCCGCGCGACCCCGACGCCGTGCCGACGCCGGGGCTCGCGGAGCCGCCACTGCGCGGCCTGCGCGTGGCATTCGCGCCGCCGCCGCCCGGTGAGGTCTGGCCGCCGGCCGTCGCCACGGCGCTGGGCGCGGCGGCGGCGGCTCTGGAGGCAGCCGGCTGCAGGGTCGCAGAGGTTGCTCCGCCGCGCGTGGGGGACGTGCTCGAGACGTTCCTGAAGCTGATCCTCGCCGACGGCTCGGCCGACATGCCGGACGACACCCGCCTCTCCTCCGGGGTCCGCGCCTTCTTCGGCTTCGTCCGCGAGTCGCGGCCGGCGTACACGCCGGAGTTGCTCGGCCAGTCGCTGGCCGAGCGCTTCGCGCTGGCCGTCGAGTGGGGGGAGCTCCTCTGCGAGTATCCGCTGCTGGTCGCTCCCGTGTGGACCTGTCCGCCCTGGCCCGTCGGCTACGACGTCCTGGGCAGAGACGAAGCCATGGACGTGTTCTGGCACGATCGGTTCGCGCTCTGTGCGAACCTCCTCGGGCTGCCCGCGGTGGCCGTGCCCACGGGCTTGTTCGACAGCATGCCTACCGGCGTGCAGGTCCTCGGGAAGCGATTCGCGGACGACCTCTGCCTCTCGGCGGCAGAGGAGATCGAGCGCGCGGCCGACTCCATCACACCCCTCGACCCGCGGTAACGGCGGGCGGCCTGCGGCCGCCCGCCGGCGTCAGGGCAGGACCTTCTTCATGAGCTTGGCGCGCAGCGCCGGCTTGCCGGTCTTCTTCTCCTTCTTGTCGGCGCTGGCGAGTACCGCCAGAGAAGCGCGCACGCCGATCCAGCGCAGGGGTTCGGGTTCCCACTTGGGCGACCGGTGGTTGACCCACGGCAGGGAAGTCATCGCACTCTCACGGCCGGTGATCAGGTCACCCAGCGTGCGGCCGGCCATGTGCGAGGCTGCGACACCGTCGCCGACGTAGCCGCCGCCCCAGGCATGGCCGCGCGCCTTGTCGTAGCCGACCGACGGGAACCAGGCGCGCGCGCGAGGCGCGCCGCGTAGCTCAGGCCTGAGGCGGCTTCCATGAGAGCTGGTCGCGAACGACCTTGGCGTAGAGCACAACGTCCGCGTCGCGCACGCCGGGCAGCGCGCGGATCGACTCGACGACGACCTCGTAGAGCCGCTCGCGCGTTTCGCAGACCAGATCGGCGTGCACGTCGTGCTCGCCCAGGCAGGTGGCCACGAACTCGGCCTCGGGGAGCTCGGCGACGAGGCGCGCGATCTCTTCGTGACGGCCGCCCTCGACCTTGATCCCGACCCCCGCGGTGATGAACCCGAGACTGGTCGGATACGTAGCCGCCGAGATCGCGATGACCTTGTCGCGCAGCAAGCGCGCGACGCGCTGGCGCACAGACGCCTCGGACAGGTCCACGTCGCGGGCGATGGCTGCATAAGAACGCCGGCCGTCTTCGCGCAGGTGCTGGATGATGCGGCGGTCGGTCTCGTCGAGCGGTTTGACGGCCATGGCTGCGATTCCCTCCTACGACGACTCGAAGACGTCACTGATCAGCGGGTGGACCCCCCGCCTGCCTACTGATTCCGCAGCCTACCACGAGCGTTGGCGACACCAGCTGGCCGCAGTCAGCCGCTGCGGCTGGGCCGGCGTCAGTTCCCGTGGTATTCTTGTCCGGCCTCGATAGGAGAAAACTCCTGCAAATCGGCGTAATGCCCTCGTAGCTCAGTGGATAGAGCACAGGTTTCCTAAACCTGGTGTCGCTGGTTCGATTCCAGCCGGGGGCGCCACTTTGGTGCTGCACAGGGCGCTGTCGTGGCGGGGCGTTAGGCTGCACTTCTTCCGAATCGGCAAGACCGCCGACATTCTACCGACGAGACTGCACGCTACGGGCGGGCACACGACGACACCGGCCGCTATCGCCACGTTGCGGCACTATCGCTGTAGGATAGCGGCGATGTTCACCGCGCCCTCCGTGCGCGGCGGTTTTGCTACACTGCAGGGGTCGTGACATGGCTTTGAGGTTGAAAAGCAATAACCGATTGCGTGAACTGTTTCCAGATGGATGATGATTGGCAGTCTTCTTCAAGACTAAGAAGCTCGCCAAGGTGCTCAACTCCGACAAGGAGTTGAAGAAGGCGCATGGGGCCCGAAACGCCAGCCTCATTCGCGGCTGTCTTGATGACCTTGCCGCGGCTGCGTGTCTTGCGGACATGCGGAAGTTGCCGCACCACCGGCTCCATGAGCTCAAGGCGAATCTCAAGGGAGTCTTCTCACTTGACGTCGAAGACCCCTATCGCCTGCTCCTGGTACCGGATCACGACCCTGTACCCAGGCTCGCTGACGGGGGAATCGATGAGGCCGAAGTGACTGCCGTCGAAGTCCAGGGGATCGAGAACACGCATGGCAAGTAGCAGGAACGCATACTCGCCGGAGTCAGTGTCGCCGCCGGGGCGATCGCTCAAGCGAGCGTTGGACGCATTGGACATGACTCAGGCCCAACTGGCATCGCGAATGGGCAAGACAGAGAAGTTCGTGAGCGAGGTGGTCAATGGCAAGGCGCCTGTAACGCCCGAGACCGCTCTCCACCTTGAGCACGTGCTCGGCACTCCGGCGAGCTTCTGGAACAACCGCGAGCGAGCCTACCGTGAACATGTGGCTCGGGCCAACGAAGAGCTACAGCTCTCCGCTCAAGTCGAATGGGCTCGTCGCTTTCCCCTGAGGACGATGGTGCAACGGGGTTGGCTTCCCAGGGGCTCGGATCGGGTTGCGCAGGCCGCGCAGTTGCTGGACTTCTTCGGCATCGCGACGCCGAGAGAGTGGGAAGCGCTGTGGGGCGATCAGCTGTCAGCCATCGCGTTTCGTCAATCGAAGGCTCACGAGATTGGCCGGTGTGCGTTGTCTGCGTGGCTGCGCTACGGGGAAATCGCGGCTCGGGATGTGCGTTGTGGTGACTACGATCGCGACGCTTTTCGTGACGCGCTTGGGTCTGCTCGCACCTTGACTACGCAAGACCCCGAAGCCTTCGAACCCGCGCTGATCGAACTGTGCGCGAAGGCCGGCGTTGCCGTGGTCTTCACAGCGGACTTGCCCAAGACGCGAGTCTCGGCTGCGGTTCGTTGGCTGAGCCCGCGCAAGGCGCTGATTCAACTGGGCTTGCGCTATCGAACGGACGATCACCTGTGGTTCAGCTTCTTCCACGAGGGTGTGCACGTACTCAGGCACGGCAAGAAGATGCTGTACCTTGAGACAGAGGGTCTTTCAGACGAGGCCGAACTTGAGGCAAGTCGAGTGGCCGCGGACATCCTCATTCCGCGCGCTCAGTACGACGCCTTGGTCGCGACTACACCAATCAGCACCGACCGCATCAAGGGCTTCGCCGAGATGGTAGGAATCGCGCCTGGCATTGTCGTCGGGCGACTGCAGCGCGATGGACTGATTCCCTACACGCACTGCAACGGCCTGAAGCGTCACTTCAAATGGACCGCTGCATCAGACTAGGCGCCGCGCGTCAGTATCTGCATGGGGTTGGCGGTCCAAGCGCCCCGCCGACGTGAACGGAGCGCCGCATCGTCTCGGGGGCTTGCGCCACGCAGTCTCGCGCATGCTTGGCGGCGGCGAATACCAGCCCCGCGATCAGCGCCGCCGCTTCCTCCTGCATCGCCGGGATGGCGTGCGAGTAGGTATCGAGCGTGATCGAGATAGTGGCGTGCCCGAGGCGCTCGGAGACGACCTTGGGATGGATGCCGGCCTGCAGGGCGTTCGACCAGGACTGGGGCGGCGTTGACGACGTTCTGTGTCGCCTCTGCGAAGACTCGCCTGGGCACAGCGACCGCCGCAGCGTGACGGCCAAGCTCGCGCTCGTCGGGCGCGCCTACTCGGCCGGCCTCGAACGGTGCGTGACGCCGCCGAAGGGTCAGCAGGCAATCACCCCAAGAAGTCCCTCAACTGCCAGGCCCACTCGTGCGCCCTCTACGTCGCACTAGTGGCCAGGGGCTCCTTGAAGAGGCGCTTCGTGATCGCGCTCGGTACTTGCAGATCGTGGCTCCGGAGGCCGGTCTGTTCTAGCGGTGTTGAGGTGAGACAAGTGAATCACCCCATCTCAGACGTTAGCAGGTGGCATCGCCGACGTGTTGCCGACGTGTTGCTGACGAGACCGGCGGCGATGCGCCGGTACGCTCGAGTATGAGGCGTCACCAGCTCCGAGTCATTTCTTGGACGGTGCAGCACTTTTGCACACCGTAGGCCCCGGGCCGGACGCGCCATTGGTGTTTCCCAAACCTGGTGTCGCTGGTTCGATTCAAGCCGGGGGCGCCACTTCTTGCCTCTATGGCGCTTTCGTTTCTCCCTCTGGCGTGCCGTCTGTTTCGCCCGCGAATCCTCGGTGACGTACCGCGACCTGCGCGCCGGCGAGGCGATGATCGTCGAGGGTGGCCATCCCAGCACGCAGCTCTGGGTGCTTCGCGACGGCGCCCTCGACCTCCTCCGCAGGGACCACCTGGTCACGGTGATGACGACCGGCGAGCTCCTCGGCTACGCAAGCCTGCTCACCCGCACGGCGCCGGCCTTCTCGGTGCGGGCCCGCGTCGACCGCACACTCTCCTTTCGAGGGGGACTGCTCGGCGGAAGGGCGCGTCGGGGAGGGAGCCAAGGTGTTCTTCACGCTGCCGGAAGCGTTGGCCGGCGCCTGACCCCGGCGCCGCTCACCGGCCCGTCGAGCTGCTCCGCATACTCAACGTCGCCCCGTCCGCTTCTTGACTCGGTACCCGTGGTGGCGCGGCTCGCCGCTCATCACCAGCCCGTCTCCTTGCCTCAGCTTCCCGACCATCCGCCAGGTCTTCGCGGTCCGGACGCCTCGCAGGGATCCTCTCGTAACCTTGCGCATCTTTGACTCCGCGGGGTAGTGTCGGTTCGAAAGGGGCAAGAAGACCCATCATCAACAGAGTCGGGAGGTGCCATGGCTGCCGAAGATGCTCGGCGCAAGCAGGCGATCAGGAACATCAAGCGGAGACGCGGGCTCGTTTCGCACGCGGTGTCGTTCGTCGTTATCAACATCATCATGATCGTCATCTGGTATGCGACCGGTGGCGGGTATTTCTGGCCGGGGTGGGTGATCCTCGCGACCGGCATCGGCCTGGTGTTCGACCTCTGGAACATCAACAGGCGCAGCTCGAGCGAGATCAGCGAGGAGGACATCAGCCGCGAGATGGACAAGTCGGCGGCCAAGTGAGCACGGAATGAAGCGCCCGGGCGGTGGTGTTCGCACCACCGCCCGGGCGCTTCATTCGTTGACGCTCACCGCGATGTCCAGGGAGGTCTGGCTCCTGCCGCGGGCGCCGGCCGCCTCGCCGAGCAGAGTGTGCGGCGAGAGCTCCCGGGCGCCGGCCCAGATTCGTGCCGGCTTCGAGCATCACGGCCGAGGCGCCGACCATCGTGGCGTTCCTCCCTTGACGCAGACCGTACCGCCGATGAATGCTGTGGGCTTGGGAAGGGGCTTCGGCGACACGAGCGCAGCCTATGCTGCAGCGAGAGTCGCGGTTCCGGTGCCCGCATGTCCGGGCTACGGGCGAATGGAGGATGATGCATCATGACGAGTAGTCGACCAGTGCCGAGGCGAAGGTTCCTGCGAGTCGTCGGCATGCTCTCGATGGCGCTGTTCGCGGCGTGCGCTGCGTCGCCGGCGACCTCCTTCGCCGCGACGCCGCCGTCGGCCGCCGCCGGCGACGTCTTCTTCTCGCCGCAGGCCTCGGTCATCCAGGCGAAGAGCCCGGCAGGCATGCGCACGTTCCTGTCGACGGATCACCCGGAGTACACCATGCAGTCGTATGTGTGGGCGGGAAGCCTGGTGGACGGCGGTGGACGGATCAACACGTTCGCATTCTGTGTGCAGCGCAACAACGAGTCCATCGCTGGCTCCCCGCTGGTTCCCGTCATGACGTCCGCGGCTTTGTTCAATCGAAGCAGCGACCCGGGGTTCGTGGTCGGTGGACTCGCCGGGGTCGCCGACCTCACCCTCCCACTCTCTCTGACGACACGTCCGTGGAGCGTCAGAGCTCAGAGCTTCACACCCGGGCAACCGCCGGACTTCATCGACGCGAGGGTCGTCGAGGGAGTGCTCGGAAAGAAGGGGGCGGTGTACGAATTCACATCTTTGGTGCCGAATGGCGCCACGGGCGCCCCTGCGAACGAGCTCCTCACGGTCTATGTCCGCGCCAAAGACGCGACCGGCATCATGCAGTGGGGCTATGGTCCCTCGGGGTTCTTCCCGCAGTGGATCTACCCGGCCCAGCGCGCCGCCATCACAAACGACTTCGGCAGCTCCGTCGGGGAGTACCTCGCGGGAACCAGTGACCCGATGACCAACCAGGGGGACTACTATTACACCATGCCGCTGCTCGAGGTGCAGAGCTTCTCCGTGAGCCTGGGAGGTCAGGTCGTCAGCAAGGGATCAGGCGGCTGGATCTGGTTCGACAACGTCGAACAGCAGTTCGACGCCGCGGCCGAGCAGATCATCTCCAACGGTGTGAAGTGGCTCGAGTTCAGCGTCCAGTTCCCCACGACGAAGCAGGCGATGAAGATCGGCTACGTCGAGCAGGCTTCAGTGGGCCAGTTGAACTACGCGATGCTGCACGACGCCCACTCACCCAAGGCGAGGAACGGGGCCTTCACCGATTCGGTGAACTGGGACATGGACAAGGTCCACATCACGCCGGTCCAGTCATCGCTGTGGAAGAGCCCGGTGTCCGGCCAGAGCTACTACACGAGATACCGCTGCACGCTCGACGGCGCACGGCCCGGGCAACGGGCGCACCTGTTCATCGCCGCGAAGTTCACCAATCAAGAGGTGAACGCCGGCGGCCGCCACGTGTATGAGGGGCTCTTCTCGGTCACCGGGACGCTTTGCGGGAAGAAGGTCAGCGGACAGGCGTGGACCGAGGTGGAGCCCACTGCCAGCCTGTGACCTGCA
>Ga0247840_10005185_pt1 | contig 19865 bp, 18 predicted proteins | sample LaCruzMarch2015__FD_192404 | JGI IMG/M metagenome (GOLD analysis project Ga0247840, IMG submission 192404) | Freshwater microbial communities from meromictic Lake La Cruz, Castile-La Mancha, Spain - LaCruzMarch2015_17m | ecosystem: Environmental > Aquatic > Freshwater > Lake | place: Spain... | reverse complement strand
TCAAGAAAAATTCAAGGAAGAAAAAATTAAAAAACTTGAAAAACAATTAGCCCGGTTGAAACAAGCAGCATGAAATTGACAATAAATGTTATTAAAGATCAGCAAGTTTGAAAGAGTTATATAGGAGACAAAATTCAAAAAAGCAGCCTTTTCAATCAGGGATTCGAAACTGTGGAATACCTTGCAGCAGCTATTCTTGACATGGATTACCATGACGTGACTGAACCAAAAGATATCAACGTATTGAACTTTGAAGGCGTTGCCATGAAAAAGATCGGACTGATCTCTGAAATCATCCCCAGATATCGGAGTACCTATTTTTCACATATTTTCGGAGGCGGATATGCCGCTGGCTATTACGTATATATTTGGGCAGCGGTGCTGGATTCTGATGCGTTCAATGCCTTTAAATCATCGGGGAATATATATAATAAGGAGCTGGCATTGAAATTCAGGAGATATTGCCTGGCCGAATCAGGAAATGATGAAGGGATGATACAATACAAAAAATTCAGGGGACAGGATCCATCCATCGATCCTTTGTTAAAACGTCGTGGTTTACAATAATTCAGCGCATATGGGGAAACTACATCTTTTATGGACTACAGGCGAGAAGGAGGTGGCAATGAAGGTAATCTTTCCATATCTGATCAACGCCAAAGCGAACGGATGGTGGGATGAAATAAACCTGATCATTTGGGGACCATCTGCCAGGTTAGCATCCGGTGATCAGGATATTCAGAGACAGATGCAGGATATTCAGGATAGTGGGATCACGGTTGAAGCCTGCCTTGCCTGCACTGATGCCTATGCGGTAACCGAAAAGCTGAAAAACATGGATATTACAGTACGGTATATGGGTGCCCCGTTTACCGAATATTTACAAAGTAACGATAAGGTTATTACGTTTTAATTTTTCCAAGTGAATTTGGCATTGAGGGATCAGGTTAAAAACTCTTCCGCCTTGAAGCACAAGTTTTTCATTGTTGCGCTTCTGATTTTACATACAGGGATTAATCTTTTTTCTCAGGAAAAAAATACCCGATCCTGGCTGTTGAAAGGATATCTCGATGATATGCAAATGGCGCAGTTCAGCAAGATTGATGATCCGTGGACCCTGGATAACCAGGTCAACAACAGGCTCGATTTCACCTGGAGTCCTGGAAAAGTATTCAGCCTGGGGGCAGGGATGCGTAACCGATTCCTTTTCGGACAAACATTCACGGCCAACCCGGAATACAAGGGATCGCTCTTTGCCGACAAAGGCCTGGTCAACATGACCTGGGATATTTATTCGGGTCAGTCATTTGCCCTGACCTCTGGATTTGACCGAGCCTGGCTTTCAGTTACCACAGGGAAGTTCCAGGTTACGGCCGGACGCCAGCGAATCAACTGGGGGCAGGCCATCGTGTGGAATCCCAACGATATTTTTAATACATACTCCTATTTCGATGTGGACTACCCAGAGCGGCCCGGAAGCGACGCAGTAAGGATGCAGTTTTATCCTTCAACCACATCTGTTGTGGAGGTTGCCTCAAAATGGAACAGCCAGGGAAAGATCACGGTGGCGGGCCTGGGCCGTTTTAATGCCGGGGGATATGACATCCAGTTTCTGGCCGGCCTGGTGGATGATCAGGATTGGGTGCTGGGAGCAGGATGGTCAGGCAACATTTCAGGTGCTGCCTTTCGCGGGGAGGTAAACTATTACCAGCCAAAGAAAAACTTTACCGATACATCCGGGGTGTTTCTTGCCACGATTGGGGCCGATTACACCTTTAAAAACTCCCTGGCGTTAACGTTCCAGGTTTTTTACAACCAGCTTCCTGCCGGTTACCAGCCGACCAACATGTTAAGCATTTACCAGGCTCCCGTTTCCCCCAAGATGCTCTCCTTCACTGAATGGAACCTTTTCCTGATGGGATCATACCCGGTAACGCCCCTTTTTGATGTATCACTCGGAGGCATGTACTACCCCGACCTGGCCGGTTATTATATCGGGCCGACATTGAATTATAATCTGAAGCAAAATATCGATCTAAGCCTTTTTATTCAGTATTTTAACGGACGATTTAAGGAAGCCGGTTTGCAAATGGAGGATGTTTACTTTCAGGCGTTTATGGGGGCTGTCAGACTTAAGTGGAGCTTTTAAGTGACCAATGACCAATGACCAATGACCAATGACCAATGAAAAAATATTTTGTACTTAGTGTTTTGCTTGGGGGTTTTTTTTCTGGTTTTTCGCAGGATGCCAAAGAGATTGTGAAGCGGGCGGATGACCTGATGCAGGGGGTTACGAGCCAGAGTGAAATGGAGATGACGATCGTGAGGCCTACATGGCAGCGCACGGTTTCTTTCAAGAGTTGGGGGAAGGGGCGTGATCTCTCTATGACGCTCATCACGGCACCGGCCAAGGAGAGCGGACAGTCATTCCTGAAGCTGAAGAACGATATGTGGAGCTGGAACCCAACCATCAACCGCATGATCAAGCTGCCGCCCTCCATGATGTCACAGGGCTGGATGGGTTCCGACTATACCAATGACGATATCCTCAAGGAGTCCTCCATTGTGCAGGATTATACCCACAAAATCATCGGCAGCGAAACGGTTTCGGGATACGATTGCTATAAGATTCAGCTCGATCCAAATGAGCGTGCGGCGGTTGTCTGGGGTAAGATCATTCTGTGGATCAGTAAGTTGGAATTTTTCGAACTGAAAGCTTCCTATTATGATGAGGATGGTAAAATGGTAAAGACCCACCTGATGTCGGATATAAAGTTCATGCATGACCGCAAGATCCCGACACACTACGAAATCATTCCGGAGGACAAGCCAACCCAGAAAACCATCGTGAAGATGCTTAATGCAAAATTCAATATCCCGCTGCAGGATGTCTTTTTCTCGCAGCAAAACATGAAAAGCCTTAAATAACCATCCATGGAGGTGATCCGGATAGCCTGGCGGAACCTTTGGCGCAACAAGCGTCGTACACTTATTACAGTGGCTTCGGTATTTTTTGCCATTTGGTTTGCCCTGATCATGCGCGCTTTCCAGCTGGGCAGCTACGTCCTGATGGTGAACAACATCGTGCATGCTTATTCGGGCTATTTCCAGGTGCATGCCAGGGGTTACTGGGGAGACCAGGTGCTGAATAACGCCTTCGTTTATACCCCGGAACTGGAACAAAAACTGAACGCAACAAAGGATTCAGGCGGGTATACACCGCGATTGGAATCCTTTGCCCTTGCCTCTTACGGAATGCAGACCAAAGGAGTGATGGTCAACGGCGTGGACCCGGAGGCTGAAAACGGACTTACCTCCTTACGAAAAAAAATGGTGAAGGGCAACTATCTCGAACCGGGGGATGAAGGAGCCCTTGTGAGCCAACGGTTGGCAGGCTACCTGCGGATCGGGATAGGCGACACGCTGGTGATCATCGGGCAGGGATATCATGGGGCCAGCGCTGCCGGGGTATTTCCGGTGAGAGGAATTGTAAAGTTTCCCTCACCCGATCTCGACAGCCGGTTGATCTACCTTAGCCTGCCTGCAGCCCGAAGTCTCTTCAGCGCCGACGGTATGGTCACCTCCATTGCCTTTAACGTGACTGATCCCAAAGCATATAAGGAGGTGGCTGCTTCGCTTAGAAAACAGCTCGATCCATCAGAATATGAAGTAATGACCTGGGATGAGATGATGCCCGATGTAGTGCAGCAGATCAGTGCCGACAGTGCCTCGGGACTGATCATGTTAGGGATCCTCTATATGATCGTCGGGTTTGGCATCTTCGGCACCATGCTGATGATGCTGAACGAACGCACCAGGGAATTCGGGATGATGATCGCCATCGGGATGCAGAAGGGCCAGTTGATACTGGTGCTGGTAACCGAGACCCTGTTTCTTGGATTGCTTGGAATTGCAGCAGGGTTAGCCGCCGCCATCCCCCCAATCTATTACTTTTATATTCACCCCATCCCGCTCACAGGCAAGCTGGCTGAATCAACAGAACAGATGGGTTTCGAAGCCCTGATGCCCACGGCATGGGAGCCATCCTACTTCATTGCGCAGTCTTCAGTTGTGCTCATGATCATCCTTGCAGTGATGCTTTTGCCTGTGATGCGCATCCGGAGGCTTAAAGTTATGAATGCCATGCGTCATTAATGAACTGTTATGATCTGGATCATTGCCTGGAAGAACATATGGAGAAACAAGATGCGCAGCCTCGTAGTGGTAATGGCTGTTGCGCTCGGTTTGCTTGGAGGGATATTCTCTTCCGCAGTGTTTAAAGGAGCCAGCGACCAGCGGGTAAGGGAGGCTGTGAGCCGCGAGACATCTCATATACAGATTCACAATAGAGCATACACCGAAGACAACGAAGTGCAGTATGTTATTGACGGCGACCGGGAAAAGCTGGAAGCAGTGCTCGATACCATCAAAGCGATCGGGGCATGGTCGGCCCGGGTGAAGTTCATGGCCATGGCCGGCAGCGCCAATGCCGGAACCGGCGTCATGGTGGTGGGCATGGACCCTGAAAAGGAGAAACAGGTCACAGAGATATATTCGCTAATAAACGATACATGCGGAAGCTGGTTCAGCCAGTGCAAAGGGACCCCGGTGGTGGTGGGAAGGGCCCTGGCGAAAAAGCTCAAGGTACGCCTTCACTCCAAGATCGTGCTGACCTTCCAGGATATGCAGGGAAATCTGACCGGCGGCGCCTTCAGGATATGCGGAATCTACCGGACCAGCAACTCTGTGTTTGATGAGATGAACATCTTTGTGAACCGCGATGATATTATTCCCCTTTTAAATGCCGGTCCCGGTACCTGCCACGAAATTGCGATCCGCATGACAGATGCCGGAAAGATTGATGCGGTGCAGAAAACACTTAAAGGACTTTTTCCTGCACTGCTTGTAAAGAACTGGAAAGAGATCGATCAGCTGACGGGCATGATGAATGACATAATGGACCTGTATCTCTATATTTTCATGGGTATCATCATGCTGGCCCTGGGATTCGGTATTGTCAACACCATGCTGATGGCAATCCTGGAACGCACCAGGGAACTGGGGATGCTTGCTGCGATAGGAATGAACAAACGGAAGATCTTTTTCCTGATCATGCTCGAGTCGGTTTTCCTTTCGCTTACCGGCGGGATCATCGGAATCATCATGGGAACTTTACTCACTTTGTACACCCGCCATACCGGAATCAACCTCGGATCGTTAGCCGAGGGATTTGAGAAGATAGGGTACAACCCCATGCTCTATCCTTCGCTTGACGTCATTTTTTTCATCAATCTCACCCTGATGGTGATCGCCACGGGGATACTGGCTGCGATTTATCCGGCCAGGCGTGCCCTTAAAATGAGACCTGCAGAGGCCATCCGCAACGAATAAACCTGTGTTATGAGCATCATTTCAATAGAAAACCTTGTAAAGTGCTACCACGATTCGGCCGTGGAGGTGCATGCCCTGAACGGGATCAACCTTGCGTTTGAACAGGGCGAATTCACCGCCATTGTCGGTCCTTCGGGATCGGGGAAAACCACCTTGCTCAACATGATCGGCGGACTCGATAAGCCCGACAGCGGAACTATCATGATCGGGGAGGAGGACATCACAAAACTCGGCAGCCGCAAGCTGATCGACTTCAGGCTGCACAACATCGGCTTCGTGTTCCAGTCGTATAACCTTATTCCTGTTCTAACGGCACTGGAGAATGTGGAGTTCATCATGCACCTGCAGAAAGTACCCAAAGATAAGCGCCTGAAGCGGGCCATTGAGCTGCTCGAAGCAGTAGGACTGGGTGATCGCATCCACAGCCGCCCATCGAAACTCTCAGGCGGACAGCAGCAGCGCGTTGCGGTGGCCCGTGCCCTTGCATCAAGACCCCGCTTTATCCTGGCCGATGAACCCACGGCCAACCTTGATTCCGTATCCACCCGGAATCTTTTGGATATCATGGAAAAGCTGAATCACGAAGAACATATCACGTTCATCTTCTCCACGCATGACAAAAGGGTGGTTGACAAGGCGCACAGGGTTATTGTCCTGGAGGATGGAAAGGTCGTGAAGAACGAAGAAACAGGGCATCACAATATTTAAAATATTGATCTATAGGTAATTATCAATATTTTTCTTATTTGTTTAACCTAAAGTCGTATTTTTGCGCGCCTGATCTTTTGTCAGGAAACGGAATATAAACTTATCTAGTTGTAACCTGGTCTATTCTTTATGAGATTCAGAATAATAGTTCTTGCCAAGCAGGTGCCCGATACAAGGAATGTTGGCAAGGATGCCATGAAAGCCGATGGCACTGTGAACAGGGCAGCCTTGCCTGCCATTTTCAACCCGGAGGATCTTCATGCGCTGGAGCAGGCCCTGAGCATAAAGGACAAGATTCCCTATGCTGAAGTGATCCTGCTTACCATGGGCCCCACCCGAGCAGCCGAAATCATACGCGAGGCCATGTACCGGGGCGCTGATCATGGCTTCCTGATTACGGATCGCAAGTTCGCCGGATCGGATACCCTGGCCACTTCATATGCCTTATCACTTGCAGTGAAGAAATTAGCGCCCTACCATCTGGTTATATCAGGGCGTCAGGCCATCGATGGCGACACTGCCCAGGTTGGCCCGCAGACAGCCGAGAAACTCGGTATCCCCCAGATAACCTATGCGGAAGAGATTCTTTCGCTCGATGCCAAGAAGATCATCGTCAAACGCAGGCTTGAACGGGGAGTGGAAGTGGTGAACTCGACCCTGCCGGCCCTCATCACGGTGCACAGTTCAGCACCGCCTTGCCGCCAGCGTATCGGCAAACTGCTGATGAAATACAAGCATGCACGCACTGTGACAGAGCTGCAGAATGAAACCAAGGACTACACTGAACTCTATAATGAACGACCCTACCTTCTCATTGAGGAATGGTCGGCCGAAGACCTGCAAGCGAATCCCGAAAGCCTTGGACTGTCGGGATCTCCAACAAAGGTGAAAAAAATCGAAAATGTGGTATTTCAACACAAAGAATCGAAAATCCTCGGCAATTCCGATAAGGATATCGAAAAACTGATGCAAACCCTTATCAGCAGCCACATCATCGGGTAATCAAATTAAGTAAAAACAGAAAATCAGAATCCTGTGAACAATATATTTGTTTATTGCGAAGTAACCGAAGAACGGTCGATTGCCGATGTAAGCCTCGAGCTGCTGTCGAAAGGCAGAAAGTTGGCTGACGATCTGAAAGTTAAACTCGAGGCCGTTGTAATCGGGCACAAGGTCGCTAAGCCGGAAGTCCTGCTCTATCCGTTTGGCGTGGATGTGATCCATTACGCCGACGATGAAAAATTATTTCCTTACACCACACTTCCGCATGCGACCGTTATCATTGACCTTTTTAAAAAAGAGCGGCCTGAAATCGTGCTTTTTGGAGCCACCAGCATAGGCCGCGACCTTGCTCCGCGGGTGGCATCGGCGCTCCGCTGCGGCCTCACAGCCGACTGCACCAGCCTGGAAATCGGCGACCATTTCGAAAACAAAACCCAGATCGAATACAAGAACCTGCTTTACCAGATCAGGCCTGCATTTGGTGGCAACATCATTGCCACGATCATCAACCCCGAAACAAGGCCGCAGATGGCCACCGTACGCGAGGGGGTGATGAAGAAGGAAGTCTACTCTGTGAAATACAAGGGAAAGCTCAATAAAATTGACGCCAAAAGCATCCTGAAAGACGACGATTTCGCCGTGACCATCATCGAGCAGCACCTGGAGAAGAGCAGGATCGATATCAAGAATGCACAGGTGATCATAGCCGGAGGGTACGGGGTAGGTTCGAAGGAGAATTTTCAACTGCTGTTCGACCTGGCTGAGATCCTGGGTGCTCAGGTGGGCGCTTCGCGTGCCGCCGTGGATGCAGGGTTTGTCGAACATGAGCGCCAGGTAGGGCAGACGGGAGTCACCGTAAGGCCAAAACTTTACATTGCCTGCGGCATTTCAGGAGCTGTACAGCATCGCGCCGGCATGGATCAGTCGGCCCAGATCATTTCGATTAATACCGATATGGATGCTCCGATTAACAAGATCGCCGATTACACCATCGTTGGAAACGTAGCCGATGTAATTCCCAGGATGATCAAGTATTACAAGAAAAACTCGAAGTAAAAACAGTCATGGAAAATTTCTATACCGACAATCCCCATCTCAGGTTTCACCTTACCCATCCCCTGATGGCCAGGATCGTGAAACTGAAGGAGTCAGATTATACCCAGAAAGACAAATTCGATTTCGCCCCGCTCGATTTCGAAGATGCAATCGACAGTTACGAAAAATTAATGGAGATCATCGGAGAGATCAGCGGTGGGATCATTGCCCCGAATGCTGAATCTGTCGACAAAGAGGGCGCTCAGTTGGTGAACAACGAGGTGAAGTATGCCCGTGGAACCCAGCAGAACCATGAAGCAATGGTAAAGGCAGGACTGGTAGGATTTTCGCTTCCCCGGGAATACGACGGGTTGAATATGCCTCATGTCCCTTATGTTATGTCGGGTGAAATCGTTTCACGCGCCGATGCAGGATTTGCGAATATCTGGGGGCTGCAGGATTGTGCAGAAACAATCCTGGAGTTTGCATCCGATGAGCTGAAGGCCGAATTCCTGCCTCGTTTCAACAAAGGGGATACAGCGGCCATGGATTTAACTGAACCCGATGCAGGTTCTGACCTCCAGGCAGTTCAGCTGAAAGCAACCTATGACACGCACAAGCACTGCTGGATGCTCGACGGTGTAAAACGTTTTATTACCAACGGCGATGCCGACATTTCACTGGTCCTTGCACGCTCTGAAGAGGGAACCACCGATGCACGCGGGCTTTCGCTGTTTATTTATGACCGCAAGGACAATGCCGTGACGGTTAGGCGCATCGAAAACAAGCTTGGGATCAAAGGATCTCCAACCTGCGAACTGGTATTCCGCCAGGCACCTGCAAAACTCATCGGCGATACCAAACTTGGACTCATTAAGTATGTTATGTCGCTGATGAACTCAGCCCGCCTTGGTGTTGGTTCACAGTCAGTCGGCCTTGCCGAGGCTGCTTACCGCGAAGCATACAAATATGCAACCGAGCGTGAACAGTTTGGAAAATCGATCATCAAGTACCCGGCCGTTTACGAGATGCTCACCAACATGAAGGTAAAGATCGATGGGATGCGCTCGCTGCTTTACGAAACGGCACGTTACGTCGACCTTTACAAAGGCTACAATTTTGCATTCAGGGAGCGCAAGCCCGAGACTGACGAACGCCAGGAAGCCAAATATTATCAGAAGCTTGCCGACATGTTCACCCCGCTCCTGAAACTTTATACCAGCGAGGGTTGCAACCAGATCGCGTATGATGCCATCCAGATTTTCGGGGGTACAGGTTATATGAAAGATTTCCCGATCGAAAGGATTTACCGTGATGCACGAATCACCACGATTTATGAAGGTACCACGCAGTTGCAGGTGGTGGCTGCCATCCGTTATGTAGGGAATGGCGGTTATCTTTCGGCTATGCGCGAAAGGGCTGCATTCCCGGTGAAACGTGAACTGGAATATCTCAGGAATTCGCTTGAAAAAATGACCGATCAGTTCGCCAAAACCGTCGAGAAGATCAACGAATACAGCGACAACGAATATTTTGATTTTCACGCGCGCCGGCTGGTCGAGATGGCGGCAAACATCCTGATAGGATACCTGCTATTGTACGATGCAAACCGTAGTGATGCATATACCATGAGTGCCGATATCTTTATCCGTAAAGGCCGCGCTGAGAATGTCGCCACAGTCAGTTTTATCAACAACTGCCACCCGAAAGAGGTAAACGATTACAAGCTATAACCGGTGCAAACAAACTAATTCGTTGCAGTTTTATTCTGCACCTATAGCATCTATTGAATTCCATGAATGAAGCATTCTTCATATCCAGCCTGACATGAATTGTGTTTAGTAGACCTTGCTCAGGTAATCACCTTTTCTGAACACGATTGCCGCTTCAATTCCATGATGATCGGAAAGATATTCAGTTCCTTTTCCCCACCTGAATTTTAAGACCGCCACCCTGCGGCTGATCCACTGGATTACATTTGAATTCCGCGTAAGAATGTAATCAATCATTCGGGGATTGGCAGGTGTCGTTTTAAAGGCATCATTTGTTTCATCATTAAAAGTGATCTTCATCTTCCCGGAAATCGCTCCATCTTCTGCGTTCAGAATGGTCAACATCCCTTCATAGTTCTCCACTTTTTTTTCATCAATGTTAAAATCGCCACAAATGATCTGAGGCGTTCTCATGTCTGAAAATGGAAAGATCAGATTTTCGAAAATTTCTTCAAGTTGTTGGTTCCTGATGGCTTGTGGGTAATCATCGTCCTGCAAATGAGTTGCAATCAATTGAAAAGACCTGTTTTGAAATTGTCCTTCAAATAAAACGGCCCCTTTCCTTGCAAAGGAATCAAATCCGGCCGATGCAGTGAATTCGATCTCCTTCTTTTTCTCTAATGCAACTTTACTTAATACCCAGATCCCGCTATTGAACTTCAATGAAAAAGATGATCCGTTCGCCGGTCCATAGGCAAAAGGATATTGATGGTGCAAGGCCTGGTTAATAACAGCACGCGAATGAGCGGTAAAGGCTTCCTGGAAAACAATTATATCATAATCACATGACGTCAGTGCATTTGCGATTGCCTCTGCCCGATCATCCTTTTCTTTAAAAAGATCGAGGACAGGTAACATTCCAATGTTCCAGGAAAGAATTTTTAATCGGGTCGGATTGGAGGCAATTGTGTCCATCGTTAAACTATCATTCATGTTCATTTGATTCCCATAGACGGACAACCCGCTCATAGTCAAAAGGCAATTAGTTAGCAGTATTTTGATTGTTCGGTTTGACACTTTTTTCATTTTGCTGAATTAGATCAGTACAACAATGCGGAGTTATGTACAAAGGGAAAAATACCATATGGCAAAGATCATATCAATATGTCTTTTGGATGTTAAAGAATTGTCAATTAATGATTAATTAAAGATTAATATAAGATTAACAATTTATTAACTTTCAATCTGATAGCAATCGCTACCTTGCTTTCTTATAATTGAAAGTCAACTGGGATGAATTCAAAATTTTTACGAATCCTTGGTATTTCTTTGATCATATTTTCCTGGATCCTTTGGGGAGCAATCTTATTGCTGCCTTTCTGCAAACTAACGTTGACCCAATATGCAATTGTCTATCCAGTTATACTCGTCTCAACCAATATCTTCTGGATCGGAGCAGCACTGGTTGGAAAGGAGTTTGTCCGGAAATTCAATATCCTGCGAAGGTTGAAATCTGAATGAACCCGAAGGGTGACAGAGCCTTCAAGGCTGAATCGAAGGGATTGCTTTTTAGGCAGGGTTCAATTTAAATGATTATCAGTTGAAATGGACTGGGACTATATTTAATATTAAATTAATAATTTATTAACATAGGCCTGAGAAGGCTGGACTATCTTTACGCCAAAATATATATATCCATGAGAAAAGTAAATATGTTTCAAAAGTTATTGATTATCACTGTATTAGCTTTGCCGTTCACTGTCTTGGCAAAGAATCCTGTGAATCCACCATCCGCATCGAATACTTTTTCTGGAATGATTACGGATAAAGTGACCCAGGAACATCTAAGTGGCGTATACCTTTATTTTAATGAGCTTGGGAAAGGGGTATATTCAGGCGCAGATGGAAAATTCAACCTGGAAGGGATCGTACCGGGAAATTATAATGTAACTTTAAAGTATATTTCATATCATGAAAAGCATGTGTCCGTAAAAGTTAAGAAATCAAAGAAAAATCATAAAACCATCCAGTTAGAGCCTGTGCAACCCTGATTTTAATTTGTATTGTTTTATTTTACCTTCCTGGGTGTTGATACTATCAAACAGGAGGGTTTTTTTATTATTTTTGATTAAAATTTAATCTCTGAATCGTGAAACAGTTTTCTTTAATCTTCGTCACCCTTTTAATCTTCGGAAACCTTTCGGCACAGGAGGTTGTAATGAAAAACGGGAAGTATTATACTGCCAGGAAAAATCTATACACAGGTATGTATAAAGAGTATGACCCAAATGGAGTTCTGGTTTCCGAAAACCGGATCAATAATGGCTTTCTCGACTCAATTTCAACATTCTTTTATGCGAATGGTACCAAAAAGGAGCAACGCGCTTATAGTGTAGGTAAGAAACACGGATTGTGGATCAACTGGTCTGAAAATGGCGCCAAAACTGCTGAAGCCCGTTTTAAAGATGGACAAAAAGATGGTTACTGGTATATTTGGGATGAAAAAGGTGCCAAGCGATACGAAATGTACTATGTGGCAGGTGAGAAAAAAGGTAAATGGTATATATGGGACGAGAATGGCAAATTGGTTACTGAGCAAACCTACAACTGAATCCTGAATTATAAAATCACAGTCAATCCCAGTGTATAATAACGGCCTGCCAGGTATTCCAGTGTAGGTTCTACTCTGGTAACTGGCCCTTCTCCCGGTTTATCGAATTTTACTGTTTGCTGATATCGGACCTTATCGTTTAAAATGTTCTGAACTCCTCCTTTAACCTGAATGTGCTTACCAAATTTTTTCGAAATGGTAAAATCCAGTGAGTTAAAAGGCATTTCATAAACATCAGGGATATCTTCCTGCGGGTTCTGATTAGCCTGACCTACTACAACAATCCGTTTTCCCATTATATTGTATAACAAACTTGAGGTCCATCCACTTTTTTCAGATTGAAAATATAATCCGGCATTTATGATGTATGGAGATTGTCCCTGCATAAAACGATTGCGTTCCAGCGTTCCATCAGGGAAGATAACCTGGCTTTTTATAACTGAAGCATTTAAAACCAGTGAGATACCCCTTAGCCATCGAAATCCGGAGTATTTTTCCAGGAATGTCAACGACTGCCGGACTTCAATTTCAGCACCATAACTGTAAGCCCCGGTAGCATTGATAGGGCCATATGCAAGACCGGATCCCGAATTGACATAGGTGATTTCGATGGGGTTGATGAATTTTTTATAAAAAACCCCGAAGGTGAACATTTCCGATAATGTCGGATAAAGTTCATAGCGGGCATCAATGTTGTGTATGAATGCGTCGGTCAAATTCGGATTGCCTATAAACGATGCGTTTTCCTGGAAAACATAGAAATTAAATGGAGCAATTTCACGAAATTCGGGCCGGTTAATCGTGCGCCCGTATGCAAACCGGATCAGGCTCTTATCACTGATATCAAAGGTAACGTTTAATGACGGGAAAAATGAAAGATTGGTAATATTGACATCAACGGGAAGTGTCGATAAATCGGAACTGAAACTGTTCAATTGCTCACTGTTCTCCTCAACCCTGACTCCGGTGTAGAGAGAGATTCGCTTACCGATCGGAATTTTAAATGTAAAATACCCGGCAACCTGGAGATTATTGGCATCATAAGAATCGGAAGGGTTGGTCGTTTCTGACAATTTAATCCCGTTGGTGCTATTTATATTCTGGTTCATAAATACCGAATCGAACGGTTGATAAGGCAGCGTCTGGTTGAAAATATTTTCATTGCTTTTTGTATAGCCCAGCAGGCGGGCATTGAAATTTCGGATTTTATATTCACCATATGCCCCAACCTTGAGTTCGGGCTTAAAGGAACCAAACGTAAAGGGATGCGTATAATCGAGCCGGAGCATTACCAGATGTTCCTTTAGTTTCTGGTAGATAATTCCGGCATATTTTGGAGAGGCTGTATTTCCGAACGCAATGCCGTACCTGTTGTAGTAAGGATCATCGACAGTGGTGTTCAGGATGGTTGTTAAGCGCTTTTCGTTGGGTTCATCCCGTTGGGAAAATGAGTAGCCCAAGGTCCAGCGCAGATGGGATAATGCTTTTGTAAAATCATGATCACCGGTCAGTTGTCCCGAATAGGTTGTTCGGCTCATAAATGCGTATTCGTAAGATCTTATCTGCTGCGAACTGTAATATTCGATTCCCTCCCTCAGGGTTGTGCTTGTAAATCCAATCTGGTTGAAGAGGTTATTAAAACTCAATTTAAAGTGTGGATTGATGCCAAATGACCAATTCGACAGAATCCCGGTTTTAGCAGTATTGGTGCACTGCATATCATGAAAATCAAAGTTCGGGCTGGGCTTGTCCTCTTCAAAATTATAAACCTGGTAATCGAGCCTGTGGATGGGCAGCGATAAAAATGTGTTGGAATAATTCAATGCATTGATTGTTCCGCATTGGGCTTTTCCTATCCTGAATTTCCTGGCAACAGCAACATTCAGGCGGTTATCCCAGAAAGCCCGTTCCTGCAGGGCCGACCAGTTTTTATTAATCTCCTGTCCAAGGTTTGTAATTTTTTGTACATCAGCAGGAGTATACCCGTTGGCGATGGAGTTAAATTCATCCGTGTTAGGGAATCCTGCAGGCAAAGCCCTTGTCCCATCATCCACACCGATGAAATCAAGTGAACCTCCCTTATATTTGTAAAAATCATTGAATGTGGTATGTTCTCTTGCTGAAATACTGTAAGTAATTTCTACTGAGTTTTTTGAGGGTGTATTCTTGGTCGTGACATCAATAAAGGCGCCCGAAAAATCGGCTGGAAGTTCGGGTGATGGTGTTTTATAAACCATGATGTTATCAAGCAGTGAGCTTGGAATAATATCGAATGAAAAAGCCCGTGTATCAGGTTCTGAACTCGGGGTTGACGCATTGTTCAGAAAAACATTGTTATAGCGTTGATTCAATCCACGTACAATAACAAATTTTCCATTAAAAATTGTGATACCTGGAATTCGCTTTATTACCTCCGAGGCATCACGGTCTTGAGATTTTGTGATCTGTTGCCCGGAAATGCCATTGGCAACCAGGTTGGTGCTTTTTATCGAACTGATAATGGAAATATCAGTATTTGTAAGGCGTTTATCTACTATCTCCACCTCCTTCATCAGTGTGATTTCTTCCTCCAGATCTATATTAAGCGTAGTAACTTTGTCTTTACTCACCTTTACATTTTCAAAAATTGTTTTCCTGTAGGAAATAATGGAGATACTTAGGCGATATATACCGGTGGGGACATTGTTGATAACATATTCCCCATTGATATCTGTTGAGTTGCCTTTGCTGATGGCTTCGATCCAGACATTGACCCCAACAAGCGTCTCTCCGGTTTTTTTATCCTTTACGATCCCTTTTATTATTCCGGTTTGAGGAAACACCAAATTGGCAATCATTAGAAGTAAAAGAAAAGGTAATAATCTCAGAAGTTTATTGATCATTTTGAAGAAATAATACTGTAAATCAAAAAATGAAAAGAGCAACAGGGATTGGCTGTTGCTCTTTTCATCAGAAATTATAATTATTTGGTTCCGTAAGGCAGGTTCTGGGGATCCCATACAGCCCATCCTGATGTCCAATCGGTGGCGCCAAAGGCTCCAATGAAAGTCTCTGCAGTAAAGAAAGAATGCTGGAGATTCACGTTAGTGAAATCAGCGGTACCTAACAGCGGAGATCCAGCCATTGGTACTGCATTGGGCTTATCAAGGTTGAAGGCGTTGGTTAGTTTCAGGTCGGCATTGTTCACAATGGTATCATTGGCGAATCCAGGAGTGAGGTACCAGTGGGTCAGGGAGTCTTTCGTCATTGTGCTGTTGCTCGGCACACTGAAAAAGGTGTTTGCAGATGTAGTTCCTGAGAGGATGGTATTACGAATTTGCAGGACACCATTAACAGCACTGCTCTGCGCCAGGGTTCCGTCGAGGAGTAATCCACCAAGATATCCGGCAAAAACAGAGTTATAAGTACAAGTCTGAGTATTCCTTCTTAGATGTAATGCGTTTTTATAGTTGGCGCTGATGTTGCTGGTTGAAGCATCCTTTCTCGGACCGATAACGGTTACATTACAGAAGATCGGCTTTGTAATTGGGATGTTTGTTGATCCAGTGGCATCGTTATCCGATTCAAATGAGTTTGATCCTGATACATCGGCAACATTTTTATCACGGATTGCAAACAGAAATTGTAATTTCCCCTGGAATCCATTGTCTGTATCGAAATCATCATCAAGTCCGCGGTAAGCGATAAGATGCTTCGCGTTTACGGTTCCGCCAAACCATTCAAAGGAATCATCATTGGCAAAAGAAACCATGATATAATCAATTGTTGTACCGGCACCTACACCTGCCATCGTAAGACCATTGATCTCTTTATCCGGTTGGAGAGGATATCCACCATATTCAATACGAACATATCTTAAAACACCTGAATTATCGTTGGCATCTGTTCCGCCATAATGCGAGCGAGGTCCGCCTTCAATCTGGGGATCCCCATTATTAACCGGAGCCTTGCCACAAAGAACAAGTCCTCCCCAGTCGCCGCGGTTACGGAAGCCTACAGGGGCATTTGATGTAAAGATAATCGGGTTTGCCGCTGTGCCATCTGCGATGATTTTTCCACCACGTTCAACGATGAGAGCGCCAATTGTGAGTTTATCCCCTTTGATAATCGTACCAGGAGCGATGGTAAGAACAGCTCCGTCGATCACATAGGTAAAGCCTTTTATCAGGTACTGTTTGTCTGCTGTCCAGTTTACATTACCTGAAATCTCACCGGAAACTTCAACAACACTCGATCCTCCAGCTTGGGTTAAAGTTAACATGATGGGTGCAACTCCTGCAATGGTTACAGTGATATTGGCTACCCGCGGACTGGTGGTAGTATTTTCGGTGAAGTTTGCTTCAATGGCACCGTTTCCGGTTCCACTGGCCGTAACGGTACACCATGGTTGATCGCTTACAGCAGTCCAGGGGCCGGATGCCGAAACGGTGAAGTCAACTTTACCTGCAGGGGTGGAAGGAACATTCTGACTAAGCGGAGTTACTGAATTCATACTTCCCTGGGTTACGGTAAGAACTTTGGGAGCGAGTCCACTCACGGTAACTGTAATTTTGGCGACGCGCTGAGATGTGGTTAGATTTTCTGTGTAATTGGTAATGATCGTTCCGTTACCTACTCCCCCTGAAGTAACGATACACCAAGACTGATCACTATTAACAGACCAGGTTGCATTGGAAGCAACCGTAAAATTTACAGTACCAGCTGAAGATACTACATTCTGAGCCGCAGGAGTTACTGCGATTGTAGTGGCTGGGGTTTCAACTGTTGAGTCTTTTTTACAGGAGGTGAACCCGATCATCAGAGCGGCAATTAACAACCCCGTCATTTTTAAGTAATTGGTTTTCATAGGTTTTTTAAGTTTGTTTTACAATTTTTATTTAACACCGCAAAGTACCGGCTTATCAATGAACCACAGATGAACGGCAGGTTAACAGTTTGTTAATTAATTGTTAAGTTAACGATTAATTAATTATTATTTATTTATTTCTTAACATACCTTGGCTTCGAAGACATGACCTTTACAAATTTTTAAATCCCATGAATAGTCAATAGAATAAAACACAATGGAAAATAGCGAGATAACGATCCTATTGGTTGACGATGAACCGGATATTCTTGAGTTCTTAGGGTATAACCTTGAGCGTGAGGGTTACAAAGTCTTAAAAGCCAAAAACGGACAAAAGGCCTTGAAGCTGGCAAAGCAACACAAGCCTCAATTGGTAATTCTTGATGTGATGATGCCGGTGATGGATGGGATGGAAACCTGCCTTGAAATCAGGAAGATTCCTGACCTGGCCGATACACTGATCACTTTTCTGACTGCCCGTGGAGAGGATTATTCTCAGATTACGGGTTTTGAATCCGGTGCAGACGATTATATAACCAAGCCCATAAAACCCAAATTGCTTGTCAGCCGCATTCAAGCATTGTTAAGACGAATAAAAGAGGTGCCTGGAAATGCAGGTATCATCACCCTCAAAGGGTTTACCATCGATAAAAATCGATATGTCATCATTAAAGAGGATAAAGTGATCACACTTGTGCGTATGGAATTTGAACTATTGCAATTTCTGGTCTCACGCCAGGGAAATGTAGTAACACGTGAAGAAATATTTGAGAATGTGTGGGGAGATGACATTGTGGTTGGTGAGCGCACCATTGATGTCCACATACGCCGTATTCGCGAAAAATTAAGCATCGACAGCATTATTACCATCAAAGGTATTGGATATAAGTTTTTTGAGGGATAACCCATACTAATCAGTGGTGGCATGATATGGACATCCTTGATTAAAGTTGAGCAATTAAAGGAAGAAGAACCGGTCATCCTGTTGGAATATTTCCTGCCGGGGAAGTTGCTGCATCGCAGGAACAGGATGAGGGAAATTATTTGTTACGGTAATATTAATTTTTCATTAACAAATGGCTAACGATGAAATGCATATAGGAGAGACATCGATATTTGCATAAAAATCACCAATGAAAATTACAACAGGTCAATTCAATGATTCCTATTTCCCGATTATGGATGGGGTAGGGATTACAGCCCACAATTACGCCTACTGGCTGAATGAAAAGTATGGAAAAAGCATGGTGATCGCCCCAAAAGTAAAGGGGTATGAAGACACCGTTGATTACAAGGTATACCGGTTCAAATCGGTAATGTTGCCTGGAATGAATCCATACAGGGTTGGGCTCCCGTTAATCGACGTTAAATTCAAAAAGAAAATAAAAAGGATTAAATTTGACTTGCTGCATGCACACTGTCCGTTCATCAGCGGGCAGGTTGCACTTAAACTGGCTGCAAAGCATAAAGTACCGCTGGTTGCGACATTTCATACGAAGTACCGGGATGATTTCAAAAAGGTCATAAATAATGACATATTTGCTGATTTCCTTGTAAAACTCACACTCGATTTTTACAATGCAGCCGATGAGGTATGGGTGCCGAACAAAGCAACCGGGTTAACGCTCAGGGAATATGGGTATAAAGGTTCATACGCGGTAATGCCAAATGGTTCCGACATGCTTATTCCGGATGAAGGGAAACGGATGAAATACAGAAAGAAGGGTCTTGAGTTGATCGATGCCGGGAACGAGGGATTCACAATGCTATTTGTGGGACAACATCGCTGGGAAAAAAATGTCCGGCTTATTATTGATTCCATGATCATGCTCAAAGCGGCCGGAAAAGCATTTAAAATGGTTTTTGTCGGCGAGGGATATGCCGCAAATGAGATGATGAAACTCATCAGGCAAAATAATATCCAGGATCAGGTCGTATTCCTTGGCGTGATTACTGACCGAAAAGAACTTCAGAACGTTTATGCTGCATCTGACCTGCTGGTTTTTCCATCCATTTATGACAATTCCCCGCTTGTTTTGCAGGAAGCAGCAGCGTTTGATATTCCTTCGGTTGTGGTTCGCGGCAGTTCTTCAGCCGAAGGGTTCCAGGATGGTTTGAATGGATTCCTTGTTGAAAATGAGGTCACATCTTTGACCAAAAAGATCAGTGAACTTATAGAATACCCTGATGCTATTAAAAAAGCTGGTGAAGGAGCAAGGAAAACGATCTATCATCCCTGGGAAAACATTGTCGATGAGGTTAACCTCCGGTATGCGGACATTATTCGCAAGGACCAGCCGGTATTTTCAAAGCAGGCCGATGATGACGAAGAAGAATAGTGTCCCTGAAACCTGAAAGATAATTCATTTTTCCTTGTCAGTCAAATGATTCCGGGGGGCAGGAAAACTTTACCGATTCCGATTAAGGTTTTTAGTAACTAATCAGTCCTATTTATAATGAGCGATTACATTGAGGGCTTGCAGCACATCTTGTTTGTTTTTGATGGCTGTTTCGATAATGGATCTCAGGATGGCAAAGTTTTCGGCAGCAAACATAGTCT
>Ga0247840_10005181_pt1 | contig 19870 bp, 17 predicted proteins | sample LaCruzMarch2015__FD_192404 | JGI IMG/M metagenome (GOLD analysis project Ga0247840, IMG submission 192404) | Freshwater microbial communities from meromictic Lake La Cruz, Castile-La Mancha, Spain - LaCruzMarch2015_17m | ecosystem: Environmental > Aquatic > Freshwater > Lake | place: Spain... | reverse complement strand
GAATCTCCTGGAAACCTTCTCCGTCGGCCGCCGCCAGAAACCGCGTCTCCGGCTGGAACCGCGTGAGCGTCCCGCTCGACCAATCGGTATCAAAGGTCACCGCGCGCAGGTTCTTTTCCGCGAGCCAGTCCGCCAGATTGATGAGGAAAAACGACTTTCCGACCCCGCCCTTGGGGGTCGCCGCAACGACGATCCGTCGGCTCACAGGACGCTCCGTAAACGCCGCCCTCGCCGCAGACGATGGCGCGACCGGGGGATAATCCCCCTGCTGGCTCCGCGCGGACTCCCGGGACGCAAAACGCGGCGGCTGGCCGACGCCGCGAAACCCCCCGCTCCGCACGGGATCGCTCATCGGAAATCCTTTTTCAAATTTCATTGTCCAATCGTTACCAAAAGGTCACCCCACACCCAAAGGATAATTCTAAACCAATACCATTGATCATTCCAAACAAAACACCTCGAGGTCCTGAAGCCAACCATCCTCAGGAACCGCGAGCTTGGAAAAATTGCAGTTTGTTCTCTCTATCCCGATCTTGCGACCGGTTGCAAGCCCGAAGTGAGAAAATAGGAAACAAAACGGGCGGGAATTTTGAAGTTCCCGCCCGGTTCCGACAGGGGCTTTCCCGGGAGAAATCCTCTGGAGGGCCAGCTGGTTGGAGCCTGCTGGCTCGTGTTGTTTCAGGAGCTGTGGCCGCTTGGTTAAGTGCCCGCCCGTGTGAGGCACTTCACTCCGATGCGATTTCCAGTCTCTAAACGGGCCGGACGCCCGTTCCCCCTGTGCTCTGCCATCAGAGATGCGCTCCCGGGAAGGCTCAGCTTTCTTTTTTTGGGTCAGCTGGTTTTTCCGCTTTTTCGGCCGCAGGTTTTTTCGGCTGCTTTTTGGCGGGTTTTTTCGGTTCCGGCACCGGGGCGGTTTCGATGACAATATTGTCCACCCATTCGATGTAGGCCATCGGGGCCGAGTCGCTTGCGCGCGGCCCGAGTTTGACGATGCGGGTGTAGCCGCCCTGGCGGGCGGCGGCGCGAGGGGCGATTTCCGCGAAGAGCTTCTTCACGGCGTCCTTCTGGCCGAGTTCGCCGGCGGCGAGGCGCCGGGCATGGAGGTCGCCCCTCTTGCCGAGGGTGACCATCTTTTCGGCGAGCGGGCGGACGGCCTTGGCTTTGGCGAGGGTGGTCTTGATGCGCTGGTGCTCGATGAGGCTGCAGACCTGGTTCGAGAGCAGGGAGTCGCGGTGGGCGCTGGTGCGGCCGAGCTTGACGGTTTTTTTGCGGTGTCGCATGGGTGATCCTTATTTGGCGGGCGGTTCGGGCGGGAGCTCGACCATGCCCGGTTCGAATTTCATTCCGAGCCCGAGTCCGAGCTGCTGGAGCTTGTCCTTGATTTCGTTGAGCGACTTCTTGCCGAAGTTGCGGTATTTGAGCATCTCGGATTCCGTCTTCATCGCGAGCTGGCCGACGCTGGTGATGTTCGCGTTGTTGAGGCAGTTGGCGGCGCGGACCGAGAGTTCGATTTCGTTCACGCTCATGTTCAGGAGCTTCTTCATGCGAGTGTTCTCCTGGCTGACTTCCTGCGGCGTCTCGTCAAACTCGACCTGCTCGTCGTTGAACCCGACGAAGACGTCGAGGTGGTGGCGGAGGATCGCCGAGGACTGGAGGAGCGCGTCATCGGGGGTGATGCGGCCGTCGGTCCAGATCTCGAGGATCACCTTGTCGTAGTCGGTGCGCTGGCCGACGCGGGTGGCCTCGACCGCGTATTTCACGCGGGTCACGGGCGAAAAGATCGAGTCGATGGCGATCACGCCGATCGGCTGGTCGGCGCGCTTGTTTTCGTCGCCGGTCGCGAACCCGCGGCCGATCTTGATTTCGAATTCCGCCTCGAACTTGGTTTTTTTGTCCAGCGTGCAGATGAGCTGCTCGGGGTTGAGGATCTCGCACTGCTGGGTGCCCTCGATGTCCTTCGCGGTGACCCGGCCTTCCTTGTTGACGGCGAGCTTGAGGTTCCGGACCTCGTGGTCGTGGGCTCTGAATTTGATCTTCTTGAGGTTGAGGATGATGTCCACCACGTCTTCCACGACGCCGGGAAGGCTGGTGAATTCGTGCGGGGCCCCCTCGATTTTCACGGAGGTGATGGCCGCCCCCTCGAGCGAGCTGAGGAGCACGCGGCGCAGGGCGTTGCCGAGGGTGTGGCCGTAGCCCGCTTCAAACGGCTCGGCGACAAATCTGGCATACACATCGGTTGCGGTGGACTCGGTTTTGACGAGCGTTTTCGGCATTTCGAACCGACCAAGACGGACTGGCATTTTTTTGTGGCTTTCTTTTTCTGCCGGGTTTCCCTGTTCGCGTTCGGCGGACCGTCGATGACGGCCGCCAACAGGACCAACGGCAAATGGATTTTGCGCGAACGCGTAGAATCTCACGGCTTCAAGAATTGTCAAGCCCGGCCAAGAAAAAATTCCGCGCGGAATCTTGCAGTGCCCCGAAAAGGGTGGGATCAAATGGGGGTGCGGTTGTTCACCAGACTCAGACATCCTGACCACTCCCGGAGAAAATGAAAGGGAGAGGAAAACGGATGCCCCCATTCGGAACAAAAATCCGTGCCCGCACGGGCGAGACGCCCGTGCCCCCTGTGCTTTCGCGTCTCACAAGTTTTCCTCGCAGGTCAGGATGTCTGAGACTTGTCCCGTCGGCGATGAGGAAGTCTCTTCTTCTCCTGGCCTTCGCCCCCCTCGCCTGCCAGCCGGTGGCCGGGCCCGCGACGGATCCCGGCCCGCCCACCGGCCGCCAGCTTTACATGGAGCGCTGCATCGCATGCCACCAGGCGGACGGCAGCGGCCTCCCCGGGATTTGTCCGCCCCTGCCAAACTCCCCGCGGCTGACAGGCCCGCCCGAAGATCTGATCCGCATCCTGCTCCTGGGCATGAAGGGGCCTGTCTCCCGCAATGGCACCACTTATCGGGGCATCATGCCCTCGTGGAAATTCGACCTCTCCGACGGGCAGGTTGCCGATGTCATCAACGATCTCTACGCGCAATGGAACCCGGCCGCGCCCGCGGTCACCGGCGAAACGGTCCGGAGGATCCGCGAGAAAACCTCCTCCCAAAAACTTTTTCCGACGTCGGAGGAGTTGGGGCTTTCCGATTGAGGCCAGCTACTGTGCGGAGACGCGCAGGCGGAGGAAGCGCCGGGGGTTGTCGGCAAGGTTTGCCGTATCGCTGACGACCTGGGTTCCCCCTACGGCCACAGGGGTGTAGAGGATTTCACTCCAATTGATGAGGTCGGACGAAGCCTGCACGGTGTAGGTCAGCCCGGGCCCGGCCCGGAGGAACGTGATCTCCAGCATGTTGTCTGCGGAAACTTGCGGCAACGGTCTCGGGGCGCTCAGCGCGGAAACCGGGTTCCCGCCGAGCGCGTATTCCATCAGATTCACGACCCTGTCATGGTCAGGGTCGCCCCCCGGCGAAGAATCCCCTCCGTTCCAATTAATCCTAGCCGCCCAGGCCAAATAGGGGGTGTTGGCGAGGACTGAGGTGACGGTGCCGGAAGTAAATTGCAGCAGCCCTTGATCGGTTAAGATGCTGTAGGCGGTATTGAACCAGGTGTCCGGGTATGGCAAAATATAGTCCGCTTGGTAGGGAGCCGTGAATCCGTTCCATTTGAAGTAACCTTGAATTCGCACCATATCGTATCGGGAATTAGGCCCCGACATCCATATCGGCGCAAACCAGAGGCTGGCGGTATCATATACCCATAAGCCATGCTCCTCGGTGACATAGACCGGGGTGGAAACCCCCTCCAGTTTGATCACGGAGATCGGGTTGAGAAAAATCGGCTGATCCGCACCCAACTCGGAAGAATAGGATGCCGTGTCGTAGGTGATTGTCCACACGAATGGGGTGTTATTGAACGGCGTTTCGCCCAACATGCCGCTGGCGGTGCCATTGAACGATACCGAGAGCACTGTAGCCTGGGCGGACGGGCTTGAAAACACACCCCAAACTCCAATCAAAACGAGGAGGATGGCGGTTCTCAGGAAGGGGGGCCGCCTGTCCCGAAACACGCTATTGCTGGTCGCGATCCGTGTTCCGCGACAGTCAACGCTCGTATTCGATTCGCACATCACAGTGCAATATTTCACGGGCTGGGGTTTATGCAACCAGGAATTGCACCAGGAATTGCAGGGCTACCGGGTGGACGGGCGCACGACGGTGACGGAATTGGTTTGATACACGACCGTGCCGCTTGCATAGGTCGCGGAGTGGAAGACGATGTTCACATTGACCGACTCGACGACGCCAGACCCGAGGCTGGTGATGTTGGCATTTGTGGGAAATGTCATGCAGACCGCGTCGGCACCGGGAGGGCTGCTGGCAACGCATTTCTCGGGGAGGATGTTGGTGATGATGGTGGAGGAAAGGCCGAGTTGCCAGAGTCTCGCCGCCTGCTCCTGGAGGTTCAGCGCGCGCGTGATCCGGCCGTTCGCCTCCTCCTGCAAAAACATCGTGTGCGCCATCATCGCGATGGCGGCAATGCCGGTGAGCAGGATCCCCGAGGCGATCAATACCTCGATCAGCGAGTAGGCTTGCCTCCCGTATCTCTGTGGCAAAAGGTTCATTGGTTTGTGCTCTTTTGCTCTTCGAGCCACAGGATCCGGTCGGCGATGAATTCGATCCCAGACACGTTCGTCCCGCTGATCGCGGGCAAGGAGTTGGAAACGATATTGAGCCGCCCGTCCACGGCCAGCCCCCGTTCCGTCCGGATGCCGCCTGTGACCGTGAGGCTTCTCGTGTTTGTCGGCGCGGTGATGTTCAGGTCGAGGTTCGTATTGGCCGCTGTCAGCCCCATCCACCAGGAGTAATTGGTGGCGCGGCTTTCGGTTTTGAGAGTGAGATTCTGGCTTCCGTTCATGGAGCAGTAAACCCTGCGGGTGTTGTTGGTTCCGCTCAACGTCAATATGGCGAGGTTGGTGTTGGTCGAGTTCACGGTCAGGTGAAGGGCATTCGTGTTGGCCGAAGCCACCAGCATCAGGTTGGTGACCGCCGAATTCGAATAATTGAGGATGATGGTTTTTGTGCCGGAGGGGTTCGTGGTGGACCAGATGTTTGTCACGGTATTGGGGATATCGTATCGCGTGATGGAATTGGTCTGCGTGGAGTTGAGGCCAAGGGTCACGCTTCCTCCTCTATAGTTAGTGATGAGAGTGTTGGTGTTCGGGCCCGGGCTGGTGCTGGAGAACGTGGCGCCGAGCGAGTTGCTGGCGACTACGGAGAGAGCGGAAGGCGAGACATCGACTGGACTTGGGTAGTTCGTATTCATCGGGGAAGCGAAATAGCCGAGGTAGGCATTTGTTGCTCCGGGATTCGAGGCGGTGTAGCCGGAGGTGAAGGGGATATCCGGGGTGTTAGACCGCCCGACCAGATTCGTCAGGTTCGCCCCGTAGATTTTGTAGGTGGTGACGTTCGTGAACTGCCCTGTATCGCTGATGGTTGTGGGGAGGTGAAAGACGGCGGGGAATCCCGCCAGGATCGGGCTCCGGCTCCGGACGAAAAACGTCCAGCGGTTGGTCTCGGCGCTGTTGCAAATGTAGGTATTACTACCGGAAATCGCGACGACAAACGAATCGTCGCTGATGGGGTTGAAGGGGTTGGCAACGGAAAAATTTGTGGTCAGCCACGGGTTATCAGGGGGAACCTGGAGGCTGAACCCGCCCCAGCCATCGGCGAGGGAGTAGTTGGTGCCCAAAAAGGAGTTGGCGTTAGGCATCTGGTTCAGGACATACTGTCGGGCGAGGGCGCGGCCGTTTTCCATGGCGATCCGGCGCTTCACCCCCTCCTCGGTCATGGCGGAATAGGTGGCCCGCGTCGCCAGCATCTGCACCCAGGCAGCCAGCACGAGGGTGCCCCCGAGGATGATAAACAGCGAGAAGATCATGATCGTTCCCTCCAGGCACCGGAAAAATGGCAGCGGCTTTTTCATAGGGGGGGGAATGCCGGAATGACAAAGAAGAACGAAGTCGCCCCCGCCATGTCGGAGTAGTCCCAGCGGGGGTTGGCACTGGTGAGCGACTCGGGCAGGTAGCCGGACTTGAGGTTTTTCCGGGCGGGATCCGGCCACCACACAAAGTAGAACGGCCGACCGGCGGCCTTCCGGTAGCGGTCGGTGGTCGCATTGCCGCTGCTGCCCAAGTAGTTTGTTGACTGGTCAAAGAAAGCCGCCAGCGGGCTGAAGTCGTTCGTCTGGCCGGGGTAAAACACATGGTAGTAGTCGGTCATCGTCGAGCCGACATAACGCCGGACGGAGGCATAGACGCCGGGGGTGGTGCCCGTGAGGCTCACCATGTCGGTTTCGTAGATCGCCTTGACGATGACGTTCGTGGCATATCCGGAGTAGCCCAGGATGTAGATCGACAGGTTCGCGTTCGTCGTCGCGCCGGTGTAGGAGGTGTAAACATTCTGGAGCGGCTCGACGAGGTTGGTCCGGAAATTGTTCGGGGTGACCATCCCCCTGACATCGAAATTTGTGGGGAGCGCGAGGTTGGTGACGCGCAGTCCGGAGGGGTTCGGCCTGTCGCGGCCGAGGCAGCAGACCGCGCTGGCTGAGGAGATGTCTGCCAGCAGCCGCTCCCTCATGCTTTCCGCCATCGCCGCGGCCGCGAAGCTCGGGGCCTCGCTCACGGCGATGAGACTGTTGGTCGTGCCGTAAAGAGCGACCGCGTTGGTGAGGGTCACGTTGGCCTGGCGCCGCGAGGGGCCGTTTCTCGCAATCGCCCCATAGGCCATCACCGCCACCATGATGACCGTCGCCCCGATGACCATCGCCACCACAATCTCGACAAACGTGAAGCCGGAAGAAGTTTTCAGTTTTCTGTTTTCAGGGTTCAGACCGGAGGCGACGCCCCCGGGATTGTCTTTCTGAACACTGAACACTGAACCACTGGAAACTTTATTCGGTCTTTTTAGAGTCTTCCGCATTGGGAAACACCCCCATCAGCTTGTCGCTGCTTCTTTTTTGTTCTGCTTCCTGATTGATTGTGAGAATTGAGCGGATCACCGGATCCGGTGGATTGGCTGCCTGCGGCAGATTCGGTTGCGGCGCGACACCCGCTTTTGCTACCTCTTCGACCGCATCGCCATACATGAACTGCCTGACTTCGGGCTTGATCTCGAACGGCAGGAAGAGCTGGCGGGCGGCCACCGCAGGATCTTTTTCGACAAACTCGAGCACGACCGTATTGTCGTTCACCGAGAGCACCCGCAGCACCTCAATTTGGTTGTTGAGAAGCGGGGGAAGGGTCTTCCCTGTCTTGAGAATCAAGGAGCCAAGGAGGACCTCTTTGTCGCCAAGGCCTTTCGAGACGCCGCCGATTTTCATCGCCTTGAGGATCCTGCGCAGCCGCGCCTCCTCGGTGGCTCCCTCCTGAGGCGCGATGGCAGGAGCCTCCTGAACAATCTGCTGGGCAAAAGGGATCGACTCGGCGGGGCGCACCTCAACTTTTTTGCGGCCATCCGGATAAAGCGAAGGATCGATCGCCGCGCGGAGAAGCAGGGGGGAAAGGAGGAGGAAGAGGAAGACTGAAACCTGAAACCTGAAACTTGAAAGCGGGAATCGGAAACCGGAAAACCAGCGCGGAAGCGCTATGTGCAAAGGGAACAAGTCGAATGTTTGGTGCAGGGAGCACAACCGGAGTGAGGCGGAGCAAAGAAGCAAATCCCGCGCCCCGCGCGGCACTCGGGCGCTTGCGCCCTCCCTTTCCAGTCTCCGCTTTCCGCTTTCCGCTTTTTCTTTCGCCTTCATTGTTTCAGGAGCGGCTGTTCCAGCACGACTTCCATCCTCAGGTCGTTGGCTCTGGTTCCTTTGGCGAGCCGGACGCTGGTTGTCCTCATCGTGGGCATTTTGACTTCCAGATCCCCCAGCCAGTTCAGCAGCCGGGCGTAGTCATCCTCGAACGTCAGGTGGGCCTTCATCGTTTTCGGGATCGAGTCATTTCCCTTCACTTGGGACTCTTCGAATCTTTGGGCCAGATTGACAAGATTCGCCTCCTTGATCTGCATCGACAGGTTGACCTCGGCGCTCTGGCGGGTGTCAATGGCGGCGAAATAGGGCTCCCAGATTTTGAGGAATTCGATGCGGTCCGCCGATTGCCTCCGGAGTTCTCCGAGCTGTGTCCGCTCCTGGTTCAGCAGCGTAGTCGCATCCGTCTCCGCCTGCTGGGCCGCTGCGGCCTCATCCTGGACTTTTGAGCGGTTGCCTTTGACCCAGAGCGTAAGCTGGACGAGGACGACAATGAAGAGGGCCACAATCCCGCAGGCGACGTGCTTGTTGTTCATTGTTAAGGTTGGTCCTTATATACCAAGGTGGCCTTGTAATCGAGCATGCCTCGTCCCAATGTCTGGGTGGGGGAAAAGGCCCGGTAATTCAACGAGGAAATTTTCTCGACCGTGAGGTCCAGCTGCTTCGTGGAATCGGTTCCCATGCTGAGACCCATCCGGATCTGCGAGGGGTTTTCCGCTTCCCTGTCGAGCCGGAGGTCCAGAATCAACGAGCGGGAGCCCATGCTTCTGGTGATTTCCACCAGCAGCGGCTGGAGCGAACGCGAGCCGGCCACCCAGTTCTGGATGTCGGTGGCTTTTTTCGCCTGCGCCTCCAGCGCGGTCCTCTGGTTTTTGGCGTCCTGGGTCTGCGTCACAAGAGATGCGGACTGGGTTTTGTGAGTGTCCCGTTTTTGGACGGCGAGCTGGAACTGGACGGCGAATATGGAGCTGAGGATCACCGTGACAGCGATGGAGCAGTAGAACAGCAGGGGAACGAGGCGCAGAACCATGGGCAGCGGCGGCGTGATGTCCTTGCGGTCGCTCTTGAAGTCGTCGATCTGTCGCTCGGTGATCTGCATGGCTTAATTTTGGACCATCAAATTGGCGAGCAGCGCCGGTTGGGACAAGTCGTTGATCGAGCGGCCCGGGAACACTTTGGCCAGCCGTTCATTGAGCCCCTCCATGGGCTCATCGCAGATGAGCGTGATTCCGATCTCGGGTGCGAGCCGGGAGTGGAAGGGTGCGAGCAGGTCGGTGATGGGAGTCAGGTCCTCCTCATAAACATCCGTGCGGGAGCGGAGTTCGTTCCAGCGGTCCTGATCCTGGACCAGGGCGCACACGGCGCCTTCGCAGCAGACGATGTAGAATGCGCTCACCGGAGTTTCGGAGCCTTTGACGGTGTTCAGGGAGGCCAGGGCATGCTTCAAGAGCACGTAGGCGCCGCAGCAAAACCTCCCGACGCGAAAACCCGCCTCGCTGAACATGGCTTCCGACTTCCGGATCTGATCCTCGTCAAAGGTCAGGAGGATCGACGAGTTGGTTTCAGGATTGTGGGTGAGCGCGTAGCGTTTGCCGCGCTCAAACCTCCCTCCCAACACGCCGCGCGGGTTCGTTTTCAGCATGTCCCCGGTTCCTGCCCGGCGGGACAGGTTGGTTTCCAGGCTGATCACATACCGCGTGTTGAGCGAGGCCGCGCACCAGCCATGCTCGGTCAGCGATTTGATATGTTCGGCGGATTGGGTCAGAGCTTCTTTCGGGTCGGCGCGGACGGACTCCAGCTCGCCGGGCGTGCCCGAACGGCCGATCGCCCGCCAGGAGAGCGTCGCGCGGCCGAGACCAAAAAAGACGGTTTTCTCGGACGGGAAGCGTTTTTTCCAGGAGGCGGACGGGTCATCCGGTTCGGAGCGGAAAGCGGAAAATTTGAGGATGGACTTAAGGTCGATCTTATTCATCGCGAGACCTCCGGCTGGAGCTCGAGGTATTCCTGCACCTCGTCCCACGAGAACGGCGTGGCCTCCGGGGCCAGGCCGGACGAGAAGCCCTCGTCGTTGCGCAGCGAGATGCTCTTCTCGAAGTTATACATCCCCTTCTTCCACCCGGTCTCGAGTTCCTGATCGAGTTTTTTGAAATCCCCGCGGCGGATGATGTTCACGACGCCGTCATACTGGAGCAGGACCTCGTGGATGGGAAAGCGCTTCCCCTTCCTCTCGTCGAGCAGCAGCCGCTGGCAAACGATCAGGCGGAGGCAATCCGCCATCGTCTCCTGCGAGCTGTCGAGGCGCTCGGAGGGGATGAGCTTGAGGAAGCGCTGGACGGTTTGCGAGGCGGTCGATGTGTGGAGGGTGGCCACGACCACGTGGCCGGTCTCGGCCGCCTGCAGGGCGATCTCCGCAGTTTCTCCATCTCGGATCTCCCCGATGATGATGACGTCCGGCGCCTGCCGCAGCGCCGCCCGCAGGGCCTTGGAAAAGTCCAGCTCGTCGGTGCCCATCTCGCGCTGGGAGACCAGCGTGGGGAGACCGTCGGGGTAAATGAACTCGATCGGGTCCTCAAACGAGATCACATGCTCCCGCCTGCGCAGGGCGCGATGGAGGACCATCGAGGCGATCGTCGTGGATTTTCCGCTTCCAGTGGCGCCGCAGATAAGGAACAGCCCGTTCTTGGCCTCGAGGAATGCCTTCAGCGCGGGGGTCGGGACCTTGATCGAGGAGGGGTGGGGGATTTCGTTCGGCAGCAACCGCAGGACCCAGCGCAGCCGGCCCTGCGTGACCATCTGGCTCACGCGGAACCTTCGCCCGTGCAGATCCAGCGCGCTGTCGTCGCAGCCCGGCTCCAGGTATTCCGGCGGGGTCATCTCGAAGACCGTCTCGTCGTAAATGAGCTGGCCGTTGTGCTTGTAGGAAAGCGGCTCCCCGGGGGTCAGGTAAAAATCGCTGACGCCATCGGCTGTGGAGAGATCCCGGATCCGTTCGCCGACGGGGGAGTCCGGATGAAGTTCAAGAAGTCGCATCGCTTGTGTTCAGTGGTGGCGTTTCGCTGGAGGGGAAAGGAAATATCAGGGATCGGATTCTAAAACAATCTTCTGTTGCTTGTAAAAGCGGCATCTTGCCGCTTGGCAAAGCCCAAGCGGCAAGATGCTGCTTCTACGGTTTGAGATCGTAAGGATTGGCACGTTCACGGGACGGTCCCCACGGATCTCAGGTAGTTATGGAGGGAATTCTGCGTGATTCCGCTCACGACTGTCTGGTCCCAGTTCCAGTTCGGATTCATGGTTCTCATCGCAGCGTTGGTGTAGAAATCGGACGGATTGGCGATGGTGTTCATCGCCGCGTTCGCGGTCATTCCCGTGGCGGTGAAGACCATGTCCTGGTAGTCGGCCGTGGTGGACGTCGTGGTCACCATGTCCTCCACCGCATACGTGTTCGAATCGGTCCCCAGCATCGCAAACTGCTTCGAGTAGAACGACGGGATGTCCACCCCGTTTTTTGCCACGGAGACAAGCGGGGATGTCGAGGGATTGGCGGAGGAGTAGGCGGCGAGCGTCCCGCTGTAGCTGGCCAGGGAATTCATCGCCGACTGGAGACTGGTATTCGGGATCACCAAGGCGGCCACCTGATCTCCTGGATTGAAGGTATACGTGCTGGTGGAGCCAGGGCGGGCCACCGACGCGTCAATGACGACACGCCCCTGCGTGCCACCGGCAAGAATCCGGCGCATCGCTTCCAACATGAACGCCTTCCGGCCCGCGTCTGTGTTCAGATCGTAAATGTCCATGCCAGCGAGGGAAAAAAGAGCCAGCCGGGACGCGTAGCCGGCCTCGCGATACCCGTAGCCGAAGGTGATCTGGCCGGACGGCCCCACGGTCCAGGATCCAGTGTTCAGGCCCAGGTTGCTCATCACCGCAAGGCCGGTGTCAGAAACGCCGACCTGGGGCGTGGACCCGGTCACGGAGGCTACCTCGACCGCCGGGGCATTGTCCCAGACCCAGCCACTGCCGGAGGTTGTCTTCACCGCGGTCCGCGAGGTGTCCGTGGCGGGCGCGCTGGAGGCCAGGTCTTCATCCAGGGTGAACTGCTTGACTCCCGCCCCGCCGCCCTGAACGACTTCGAACCGCTTGGAGGTGTTGTTCCATACCGCCCTGGCATCGTCTGACGCCGAGCTGGCCACATACCAAACCCTGGCATCCAGGGTGCTGCCCGTCACCCCGAGGGTCGTTGGAGATGCGGGGCGCTTTTTTAATTCGTTCAGAACCGGCTCCACGCCGGTCAGCGCGTTCGTGTTTCCTCCGCTGGCTACATAAATCCCGATCGACCGGTTGATCGAGGCCACGTCCGATTCCAGCTTGGCGGAATCCGCGCTGGTCTTCGTATTGGAGATCGTGACATACCCGATTGTCCCGATGGCTGCCATGGTAACCAGAGCCGCCAGCACCTCGATCATCGTGAAGCCGCCGATGGGGCTGAACCGTGTCGCTCTCATGATTGTTTATTCGTTCGGAACTTGCCGGATGTCAAGATTATTGTTGCGTAGTTGCATAACTTTCGGCTAGCAGAAGAGGCGGGAAATGAGGTAGAAGAACATTCCCGCATTTTGCGTCGTCGGAAATGTTTAACCCATGTTTAAGATATTCACACCCGCAGCAGCCGTGCCGCCTGCCCCGGTTTCGTGAATAGCCGGAAATCCCCGTGAATTTCTCGCGTTTGAAACTCCCCCTGCTGCTTCGGCTGGGAATTCTTTTCCTGCCGCTGGCCGGCGTCGCCCTCGGGCAGCAAGCCATGCCGTTTGTCGTCGAACCGCCGCCCAACGCAGTTTACCCGGACTACGGGCCAGAAGGCGACATTTTGGCGAGGAAACTCAGGCATCAGCCCACGAAAAAGTTTACCTTCGATCGCGCTGCCCTTCGTGACGTCTTGAGGTATCTTGCTGAAGATGCCCAGATACCATTCATCTGCGTTCCAGATGGCGCGGGGACTGGCGAGGGCGGAAATAATGGCGGCAGTTCGGGACTGGAGAAAGCGCTGCCGCGAGTTGGAGGGCGTCTGGTTACCTTTACGATGGAGTCAAGCCCGTTTGTCGCCCTGGAGGGGATTTGTCGCGATAACGGCATTCAACTCACGTTTAATAACGGGATTTGGAACATGACTTCATCAGAGGAGGTGCTGGCGAAAGCTCTTTTGAAAAAGAGGGACCTTGAGGACTCCGAACTCATTGGAAAGGTCTATATACTTCAAAACGACCCCGGTGCCCGGATTGATTTTCAGGACAAGAAGGCGGACGCTCAAAATGAAGGAGGACAAACGGATGCATCATGGAATTCGGCAACTTCAATTCCATTGCAGTATTCCCAGCGGGTCTTTCGCTCCAAAGAGCCCGGGATCGTCAACGAGATCCGACAGCTGCTCGGGCTGCCAATCATTTCTTACAACCCAGACGGCACAATAAAGGAGAGCATCACAAACCCAAATGCAGGGCCCAACTACAAGGAGGACAAAGAAGGAAAGCAAGTCAGTAAATCCTCCAGTAGCCAGCAGGTCATATACAACTCGGACAACAACACATTGTGGGTGGTCGCCACCAAGGAGCAGCACAAATGGGTCGCCGATTATTTAATGGCTGTGGATAACCCGCAAAGCCTCATCGCAATTGAGGTGAAGTTTTTTGAAACATCCAAAGATCCCAGCAAGGCCTACGGGATCAACTGGGCGAGCACGTTTGGAGGAAATGGCCTCACGTTCAGGGGACAGGCCCAGGCCAGCGGAACCGGCGGGGTGACGGTGACGACCCAAAACGGCAACACGGCGAACAACGGGTTCAACAATACGACCCAGAATACGGCCGTCTCTCAAATCGGAACAGGCCCTCAGACAGTGGCGACTTCAAACGGCACAATAAGCGTTATCCCCGGGCAGCCCCCCTACAGCTACTCGCTAGGAAACAACAACAACAACGGCTTCAACAATCAAGACAACTTCAGCGGCAAGTCCTACAACGCCACCTTCAACGCCCCCTACTCGGCCGTCCTGAGCATGGACGAGGTGGCGGTTTCCATCAAAGCCTTCATGCAGGACACGGGGACGACGGTCGTGCAATATCCGCGTGTGCTGACGGTGAACAACCGGGAGGTGGCCATATCCAGTGCAATCATGACCCCGATATTGGCCTCCTCTTCAACAGTCGGGCAGGGTGGCACGTCAACATCATCCCAGAATATTGGCTGGTTCCCCATCGGCACGCAAATCAACATCCTGCCGAAAACTGTTGGAAAGGATGATATTGCCATGAGCGTCGCCATCACGATTTCCACTTATGTGGCGGACAAATCGATCTCGGGAAATCTTTATCCGGTGACCGCTTCGAGAATTTACAATGCGGCCTTGCAGGTAACCCAAGGCTACACGCTTGCCGTGGGCGGACTGGAGACCACCGACGACCGGGCCTCGAGCGACGGCATCCCCGTGATGCGCGACATCCCGATTGTGGGCCAGTTTTTCAAGAGCAAGGGACGCGCACGCAATAAAAAGAACCTGATCATCTTTATCACGCCGACCATCATTCCCAACACCAAGGCTACGCGCGGCATATCAGAAAACCCCGAGTCGGTGATCCCGATCCGTCCGAACGATCCGACACCGCCGGCGTTCACTCCCGACGGGCAGCTTGTCGGCGGCCGCGATGCGATCCCTGCCGCGTTCGCGTGGTTCGATTTCCAGATCAAGTGGTTCAAGCAGATCAACAAGGAGAACCGCACAGACAGAGAATCCATCAAGCAGCTTCGCGCGGTCATCTCTTCCGCCCGGATGCTCGTGCGTGACATCGGCCGCATGCAGGAGAATGCGGATCCCGTCCTCGCACAGGAGATGTCCAGCCACCAGCAGCGCGCCATCGCCACTCTAACCGAGCTCAACAGAACCCTCTCGGTCGCCCAGAACAACCTGATGTAGAGACGGCCGATGCTCCGTTTTTGGTGGGGACGCCTCGCCGCAGGCGTCCGTCGCTCGATCGAGCGGCATCGCCGCGCCAAAAGTGGGGCGCCTCGGCGATGCGCCCCCACCAAGGTGCTGGCGCGCCACCAACTCCGGCGGGGACGCCTCGCCGTGCGGGCCCGTTTTTCCGCTTCCCCCATTGCTGCTGCCCGTTCATATTCCTGCGGTGAAATCCGACTACGATGGCGCATGGAAGGACCTCCTGCACGGCCACCTGCGTGAGGTGCTCGCGTGCTATTTCCCAGGGGTCGCCGCCGCCATTGACTGGCGGGCCCCGGTGAGGTTTCTCGACCAGGAACTCCGCCAGCTCCGCATCGCGACCGACACCCCAGGCAACCGCGTCGATATCCTCGTGGAGGTCATGACTTTTGAGGACGGCCCGCAAACCATCTACCTGCACCTCGAAGTCCAGAGCTTTGCCGAAGAGGATTTCGCCGCACGCCTCCACGCCTGTTTCCAGGGGCTGAGCCGGGCCACCGGCGGCGATGTCGTCACCCTCGCCGTTCTCGCCGACCTTCAGGCTGGCTGGAAGCCCGACACCTACCGCTACAGCCGCCTGGGCTGCGAGGTGATGTTCCGCTTCCCGGTCTGCAAGCTTCTGGAGATTCTGCCCTCGCTGGAAGACGGCACCTCTCTTCCCGCCCTGGCGGCAAAAGCCCAGATCGCCGCCCTGCAGACCAGCTCGAACCCGGACCTGCGGATGGCCGCCCGCTGGCGACTCACCCGCCTCCTCCTCGAACAAGGCTACTCTCGCGCCGATGTCCTCGACGCCCTACGCGTGGTCGCCTGGATGATGCAACTGCCCCGAACGCAGACCTTGCAATTCCGGGAGAAGATCGTAGAATTCGATCAAATGAACGGCACGGCCTACATCACCGACCTCGAAGAGCTTGCCATCGAAAAAGGCATCGAAAAGGGCATCGAAAAAGGCGGGATCATCGCCCGCCAGCAGGACATCATTGAGGCCTTGGAAATCCGCTTCGACCGGGTGCCTGAAGGCCTGCGGGAAGAAATTGAATGCATCGCGGATTCCTCCCGACTGCACGCGCTGCTCCGCTCCGCCATCCGCTGTGCGGACCTCGAATTCTTCGCCAAGGAACTCTGACCCCGATAGGGCGAGAACCCTGCGCGCAAAAAAATAGTCGGTCACCTCGTCGAGAGGTGCCCCTGTGAGCGCAACGCCCGGCCGCCGGCGCACCGTCCAGAGTTGGCAGGGACGCAGCTTACTTTCAACGACTCTTGCGGACAGTCCGGAACCCGAGACCATGACCGCGGGGGTCAGGGTATTTGTAGATCGGATAGGAGGAAGACCAGCCGACCGCGATGGAGTCCCACCAGTTGGCGCGCCAGACGCGCTTGGTGGAGTATTGGGGTTCGCCGAAATCCCAGCACCACTCTCCCCGCTTGCCGTAAGAGTTGTATCCGGACATATCATAAAGCCCGAGCGGGTTCGGCACCTTGATCACCGTGCGGTCGGAAGATCGCATGTTCCGGTCATACCAAGCCACGTCCTCGACCTGGTTGTCTTCGTTCATGCGGCAACCTTTGCTCAACCTGCCCCCGCGCGCCGCCCAGACCCATTCCGCCAGACTCGGCAACCGATACCCGTTCGCTTCCGCATTCAGGTCCGGCACAAAGCAGCCCCTTTTGTAGATCGCTCCGCTCACCGTGTAAACCGGCGCCAACCCGACCATCTGGCTTTTCGCGTTGCACCACTTCAGCACATCATACCAGCTCGCGTTCTTCACCGGAAGGCGATCCGAGTCCCGGTCGCCTGCCTGCGTGCGGCTGATTTGATACCCGTTTTGCGCCGCCCAGGCCTGCACCCACTGCCACTCATCCCTCGTCGTTCGGAACTGGCTCATGAAAAACGAAGGCACGCTCGCCGGCCCAAGCCCGGCCGAATCTTGCAGCGTCCCGCCTTTCACGGCGACCTCCCTGCCCAGCCCGGGCTGGAGGAAACTTGCGGAGCAAAGCAACGTGACGACAAAAATATCGCGGCAGCTTGTTTTCATAGAAGGAAAAGCAGAAAATCGAACCTGGCAGAATGCTCCTCTCTGGAGTAGACCATAGCAAGCTCAGATCAGCGGGGGGAGCTGGAACTCGCCGGATCCGGGATTATCCCAAAGGCGGATTTCCCTGTGGTAATTCACCGATAAATCTAAACTTGACTTTAGAATCATGCGGAATATCATAACCGCATGTTTGACCGCTGGTATGCTGACGAACTCCGGGCCAAGCTGGGCCGCCCCTATGTCCACCTCCTGTTCGGCGCGCGGCAGACGGGGAAATCCACGCTGCTCAACGAGCTGATCCCCGCCGGAGCGCTCCGCTTCAATCTGGCGGACCCGCAGGAGCGTTCGCGGCACCTGGCCAATCCGGGGGAATTCGCCCAGGCGTGCCGGAGCCTGCCGGCCAACAAAAAAGGCCAGTTTGTCTTTGTGGACGAGGCGCAATCCGCGCCCTCGATCTTCGATGCGGTGCAATCGCTCTACGACGCGGACAAAGCGAGATGGCGGTTCGTGCTCTGCGGGAGCTCGGCGAGAAAGCTGCGGATGGCCGGGGCGAACCTGCTGCCGGGCCGCAGCCTCCTGCATCACCTGTATCCGCTGACGCTGGTGGAGCAACCTGCGAAGGAGGGGGGAATTCCGCACGCGACATCGCCCCTGCCGTTTGCGTGGCGCGGGGGGAAGCGCCATGCTTTTCCGGCGTGGGATTTGCTCGACCGGCTGGCCTATGGCGCATTGCCGGGGATCGTGACGGCGGAGAAGGAGGACAGGCCGGGGCTGCTGAAGGCTTATGCGGTCGTGCACCTGGAGGAGGAGATTCGCCGCGAGGCCCTCGTGAAGGACTGGGGCGCGTTCGTGCGCTTCCTCCAACTAGCGGCGGCTGAGTCGGGGCAGGTGCTCAACTACTCGAACATCTCGCAGGAATCCGGCATCTCGCAGCCGACGGTCAAAAGCCACTACCAATTGCTGGAGGACATGTTCGTGGGGATCCGGGTGCCGGCCTACTCGAAAAGCCCGCGCAAAAATGTGCTCTCGACACCGAAATTTCTATTTTTCGATCTGGGCATCCGGCATGCGGCTGCGGGATTGAACCCATCCGTCGAGACGGTGAAGGCGAATCCCGGCCCGGTCTTCGAACAGTGGGTGGGCATCGAACTGTGGAAGCGCCTGCAATACCTCGGAGAGGGAAAGCTCTATCACCAGCGCACGCGCGACGGGGCGGAAGTGGACTTCATCATCGAAAAAAGCGGTGTCCTCACACCGGTCGAAGTCAAATGGACGGAGCATCCGACGGCGGGCGATGCCCGGCATTTGCTGGCGTTCCTGAAGGAAAAGAAAACAGCGCATCATGGTTATGTGATTTGCCGCTGTCCGCGACCGTTGCAACTGCACGAACGCGTCACCGCCCTGCCATGGTTCTGCCTGTGAGAAGGTAGGGGGTCAGGCCTATAATTTAAATATTTCCCCGAAGCCGCTGAACAATGTCCGGGCGGCTCGCCAGACGCGAGGAGCGCATACGCCCCGAAAAAGTCAGGCACCTCGGCGATGTGTCCCTCCCATCGCGACGCTTGCGCATCGTCCGTGACCAGCGGAGATGGCACGCCGAGCCCTCCGACTTCTCTCGACGGACGCCCTCTTCGCTACGGTATCAGTTGACTCGTTCGCTCCCGCTCATCTCGCGGGCTGCCTCCGGCAGTCACCCGAGCGGCTGCCCTCGCCGCCTGGGTGTGCTCCCTGCACCAAACGCTCGACTGGACCCATTCACGAAGCGCTGTCGCGCTGGTTTTGGCGAGGCGTCCCCACCATCAGACATCCTGACCTGTCGGGAAAATGGATGAGCCAAAAATTCTTCGGAGGTGCGACATTCCTGTCGCGCTGTCGCACTCTACTTGGTGGACAGGAATGTCCACCCTCCGGGAAGCAGTTTTCGGCCTCACACGGATTCCCTGCGACTGCTGTTTGACTGGAAGACTTCAGGATGTCTGAGCATCGCGCGTTGGGTCATCCGTTTTCCTCGTTCCCCCATTTTTTTTGATGACATCAGGATGTCTGCCGTTCCAGTATCAAATTGGTGTTGCCCGTTGATTCGCCAGCATTTCTCATTTTGAAAAAATGACGCTTCTGCGCACGGCCCCACTGGGATCGGCGATCTTTAGTCGCCGCTCTCATGCTACCCGCGCATCGCGCGGCACTCTTTTGGCCTGGCGAATAAATTCGCCGATCCCAGTAAAAAACCCGCCATACTCACTCAAAATGAGAATTGCTGTTGATTCACGAAGCGCTCTTGCACGATTTTTCATCGCGCTATGCGTTTTCTGATCCGCTCTTTCGCTCTTTCGCTCTTTCGGGCGCTATTCGCGGCGGAACGCCTGGAGGCTGCGGAGGTAATCGTCGGGGAGGCCGAAGTCGAAGCGCTCGGCGCCGGACATTTCGAGGGCGAGGCAGCCTTCGCGCTGGCGCTGGATTTCCTGTGCGCGCGTGAGCTGGAACTCGCCGCCGTCGCGGATGTCGTCGCGGATCATTTCGCCGAGGATGTCGTAGATCGACGGCGCGAGCAGGTGCATGCCGAACCAGCCGAGGAAGACGTCGTCAGGTAGGCCGTCCACGCGCAACCGTTCGCGGGCGGTTTCCGGATCGGGCTTTTCGATGATGAGGGAGACGTCGATGAGCACCGGATTTTCCGCGCGGCGGTGGCCGGCGATCGTCCCGTAGCCTTTCAAGTCGGCGGGGCCGATCCGGTTGACGGCGGAAACGCTGAGCCCCCCGGAGACCGCGGCGCAATCCGCCAGCTCGCGGTAGGGCGAAACCGGTTTCCCGCGAAACAGGTGGTCGCCGAGGCAGAGGAGCACCATTTCCGCGCCGGCAAATTCGCGGGTCTGGTAAACCGCGTGCCCGTAGCCCTCCTGCTCGTGCTGCACTGCGAAGGATAGGCGTGCGGCGAATTCGCGCATCCGGTGGGCCTCGGCGAGCAGCGCCGGATATTTTTCCAGCCTGCGGAGGTAGTTATCATCCGGCCCCTCGAGGTAGGCGCGGACCGCGCGGTCCTCGCCCGGCTGGACGATCAGGCAGA
>Ga0247840_10005176_pt1 | contig 19883 bp, 20 predicted proteins | sample LaCruzMarch2015__FD_192404 | JGI IMG/M metagenome (GOLD analysis project Ga0247840, IMG submission 192404) | Freshwater microbial communities from meromictic Lake La Cruz, Castile-La Mancha, Spain - LaCruzMarch2015_17m | ecosystem: Environmental > Aquatic > Freshwater > Lake | place: Spain... | reverse complement strand
GACAGGCCGTGGAAGCCGTAGCGCCGCACGCCGCGCTCGGTGATGACGGGCGGCAGCGCGAAGGCCTGGGCGATCTCGGTCTGACCCCGATGGAAGGCGGTGTCGAAACAGGCGACCTGGGGCAGGTGCGGGTGGTTGGTCAGCAGCGTCTTGATCGGTGCCAGGTTGTGGGGCTGGTGCAGGGGCGCCAGCGGGATCAGTTGCTCCAACTGCGCGACGATCGCGGGCGTCAGCCGCACCGGTGCGGCGAACGCGAGTCCGCCGTGCACCACCCGATGCCCGACGGCGGCGAGCCGGTGCACGCTGAGCGGTTCGCGCAGGAAGTCGGCGATGTGCTCGACGGCGCCGTCGTGTCCCAGGGATTGCGGCCACCGCTGCTCGGCGATGAGGGTCCCCGCCGCGTCGCGGGCGCGGAACCGGGGCTCGGTCGTGACCCCTTCGAGCTGTCCGCTCAGCAGGAGATCGAGCGCCTGCCCCCCGTCCCGATCCAGGAACACCGAGAACTTGATGCTGGAGGAGCCGGCGTTGGCGACAAGGATTGCGTCGCTCATCCGACCACCGCCTTGCCGGCGTGCTCGCGCCGCGCCTGCACCACCAGTGCCGCGACCGCGCACGAGGCCAGCCGCACCTTGAGCGAGTCGGCGCGGCTGGTGAGGACGATCGGCACCCGGGCGCCCAGCACGATGCCGGCCGCGTCCGCGTCGGCCATGAAGGTCAGACTCTTGGCCAGCATATTGCCGGCCTCCAGATCGGGCACCACCAGGATGTCGGCGAGCCCCGCGACCGGCGAGTCGATCCCCTTGATCTGGGCCGCCAGTAGGTCGATGGCGTTGTCCAGGGCCAGGGGGCCGTCCAGGATGCCGCCGGTAATCTGGTGGCGATCGGCCATCTTGCACAGGGCGGCGGCCTCCACCGTGGACGGGATCTTGGGGTTCACCGTCTCCACGGCGGAGAGGATCGCGACCTTGGGGTTTTCGAAGCCCAGGGCGATGGCCAGATCGATGGCGTTCTGCACGATATGCAGCTTGTCTTCCAGCGTCGGGAAGATGTTGATGGCCGCGTCGGTGACGATGATCGCGCGGTCCAGGGACGGCACGTCCATGATGAAGGCGTGACTGATCCGCCGCTCGGTCCGCAGGCCGGTCGCGGACGCCACCACCGCGCCCATCAGCTCGTCGGTGTGCAGGCTGCCCTTCATCAGCAGTTCGGCCTTACCCTCGCGGACCAGTTGGACCGCCAGACTCGCGGAGGCGTGGCTGTGGGGGCTGTCCACCAGTTCGAGTTGGGAGATATCGAGCTTGAACTCGGCCGCGACGGCGGTGATGCGGGCGCGCGGGCCGACCAGGATCGGTCTTAGGATGCCCATCTCGAAGGCCTCGACCGCCCCGGTCAGGGAACTCTCGTCGCAAGGGTGGGCGACCGCGGCCAGGACGGGCTCCAGGGCCTGGGCCCGGGCGATCAGCCCCGTGTACTTATCGGGTTTCGGTTGCATGAAGAGGGTCCTGTTGTCAGTGATAGCAGGGGTAGCCGGCGCGCATCGCCACGCCCAGTTCGCTGTCGGCCTTGAAGCCGCCGTTCCCGGGGCCGTGCCCGGCACGCGGATCGACCACCACGAACGGAATACCGGGAATACCGGAGGGAATACCGGGGACAGACCACAGTTTCCTGCCTTTCTTGCGGCAACACAAAAAACCATGGGCTTTCCCACAGTTTCCTTGTCCCGGGAATCCCTACCACCTAATCCTTCTAATCCAAATAGACTGTCACCGGAACTGAGAGATCGACCGGGACGAGCGTTCCGAGTGACCGTCAGCGAATCCCGACCAGGAACGCGGCGGGCGGTAGTATCGGGATGCCGCGCCAAGGGTGCAGCTGCGCAAGGTGCGGATCGCTGGCGACGATCAGCTCTCGATGGGCTCCCGTTGTGCCTGATCGGTCATCTCCCCGAAGCGGTTTTACGCCTCGACCGCTGTCACCACGATCACGATGCGCTCCAAAACAGATGTCTTGCTAGGCATATCGAGGGCAGTATACCCATTTTCGGTCAATTGAAGCGACGGCCAGTGCGAGGTGGAGACGCAAAGGCTGCGGGACACCAACAACCACGGCGGCAGCGTAGTCGCGGTGGGCCGCATTCAACAAGATGTTGTGTTCACCCGGCGTCACCGCGCTCGGCACGGACAGGCCCACCGAGTCCGACTCCGCGATCCAGCGCTCCCCGAGCGCCCGCTCGAGGCCGGTGCCAGCCAAGCGGCATGATCCGGGGGCAGCTCCGCCCAGGACTCGCACGCGAGGTTGGCCCGCGGGGCCACCTCCACGGCAAAATACCGCCAATGCCGACGCAGCACAGCGTCCGCCTCCAGATGGACCAGCAGTTCCAGCTCGGGGAAGGGAAACCCGGCCCGGACCCGCTCGACCAGGCGTTCAGTCGGCATCTGCGGCACGCCGAGGTCGTCGGCGAGCGGGTCGGCCCCGCCGGGGTTTCTTTGCGCAGCGCAGCTTGCGCATAGCGACGCTTCTTGGAATGATTGAGCGTGTCGGCGCAGCCGGCAGACCAGACCACCCCTGGGGCCGCCACACCGGCCCGGAGCCAGTGCCATGAACCCCTTGTTACGTATCGACCCGGATGACCCCTACCCGGACAGCGACGGAGCACCGATGGCGGAGAATACGCTGCAGTTCGAGATCATGTCGCCAGTTCGAGATCATGTCGCCGTCCAACAGTGTGAAGGAGATGCGCGACAAGCTGGAGTTCTACGACACCTATGGGGTCGAGGAATACTATGTCTACGACCCCGAGCACAATCGGCTGGAGGTCTGGCTGCGCCAAGGGGGCAGCCTGCGGCAGATGTCCCACCGCAACGGCTGGACGAGCCCGCGGCTCGGGATTCGCTTTGCCGTGCGCCCGGAAACCCTGGAGATCTTCGACCCGGCGGGCCGTCCCTTCCGCAGTCCGGTCGAGTTGGCACGGCAAGCCGAGCAGGAGCGATTGCGCGCCGAGCAGGCCGACGAACGCGCCGAGCAGGAGCGGCTGCGTGCCGAGCAGGCGCAGGAGCGCGCCGAACAGGCCGACCAACGCGCCGAGCGGGAGCACCAGCGCGCCGAGCAACTTGCGCAGCGACTCAGGGCGCTCGGGGTCGACCCGAATGACTTGCGCTAGCGCAGGACTTTCTCGAAATGCTGATAGTCCTTCTTGCCTTGCCAATCCCCACCCCAACTCCATCCCAATTCCTTGAATAGCTTGACCACGGGTGAGCCGCTGGAAAAGGTGCCCGGCGCCGCGGGATCATAGCGGGCGCCTTGCGGGGAAACATGGCGTCCTTGCACATAGGGGTTCTGGACCGTGTTGATATCGACGGCCTGACCAAAGGCATGATTCGACCAGGTGTCCGTGCCCTTGATCTTGCGATAATTGAATCCGGAGCTGTTATTGTGTTCCATGCTCCTCGCATCGTCCCACCCGAAGCGGGAGATCGGGATCACCGAACCGATGGGGAAACCGTCTTCGCGAATTTTCCGAAAAATGACTTTCAGGTCGCCCGCCAGGCGGCTGTCGACCAAAATCTGTCCCTGATGGAGTTTCCCGTCGAACGAGACATAGCTGACCTCGACGAGCGATTGGCGGTTCACGATTGCCCGCGGAAAGCCGCGGGCCAGCGCCAGTTGGCGCTCGGACTCCAGCGAGGTCCGGCTGTCGATGATGACGGTATCGCGCACCTCGCCGGAACGCGCCGCGGTGGGTTGCGGGGCCTGAGCGCAGGCATTGCCGTGCAGCCCGCCGAGGACCGTCAGCACAATCGCCACCACCCCGAGCCATGGTGCCCTGGTATTTCTCAGGGCCGGCCGGTGTTCGGCAGTCATTTGCAGGAGCTGCTGATGTACTTGGATGAGACCCAGCCCTGCTGCTGATTGTCCGCAATGATATTGAGCCAGCCGCCGCGCCGCTTGAGCACGACGACGCGATCCCCCTGGAACAGTTCGCCTAACTGCGTGGCCGAGGGGGTGGGTCCGGCCCGCAGCGCCAGGAATCCCGAACCCTTGGCCGGATTGTAGCGGTCGCCGATGCCGGTTACCCGCCCAAAGCAGACATCATCCCCGGCGTAGGTTGCCGCGGAGGCTGTCAATACCAATAGCGATGCCATGACGATCGATTTCATAAAGACCTCGTGAAGATGAAATGCGGTAGTTCGTGGTGGACGCCCAATCGGTCTTGATCACAAGTCCCGCCACGGGTGGACAAGCGCTAGCGCAATCCACCGAATCCCCAGCCGGCGCTACGCTGCGCTTGTCCACCCCCTACCGATCGAGGATTACCCGCCAGCCGCCGCGTCCCGGAAAACAATCCGAGCAGAGGAATTGGGCGGTCACCGTCTTGGCATCTGTCATCGCCACGGTGCACGCTTTGCGCCCGGTGCACGCGCCCGACCAACGATTGAAAATATAACTGCTGGCCGGTGTAGCGACAAGGGTGACCTGGGATGCCTTGGGGTAGGTCGCAGTGCAGGTGCCGGGGCAGGCAATGGTGCCGTCGCCGCCGTGGACCTGACCGCTGCCGGCGATACTGACGGTCAGCGGCGCGGTATCGGCCAGAAATCCCAGTACCTCCTGGTCGAAAAGCTCCGGCTGATCGCGGTTGACGAAGTGACCGGCATTCTCGATAAAAACACTTAATGGAGCGTAAGATTGCGATGCCGCCCAGGCCAGTTCATACGAGTATTGGCTATCCGCACCGAGCATCATCGTCTTATCGCGGATGTCCTTCAGCGATTGAAGCTGACTGGCGTTTCTAGGCAACGTTTTACCTGCCCAAGGACTGGCAAGGATAAGTTTGTTGATCTTTTCCGGATAGAACACGGCGATCTGGGCGGCGACGGCGCTGCCGATCGACAATCCCAGAATATGTCCCTTACCGATACCCAGATGAGCCATGACTTCAATGACATCTTCGGTCGCTCGTTGCGCTTCGAACAGCCACTGCCAGCTAAAAGGATTGGTCCCGGTGTCGCTGGACTTGCCGCAATAGCGCATGTCGAGTCTTACTACCTTGTAATGCTCGGCGAACGCGTCGAATTGCGGATCCCAGGAGCTAAGACCTCTGCACCGGGTTCCGATATATTCCCCTCCATGCAAGAGGATCAGCGGATATCCGGAAACCGAGTTGTCCTTTATCTGGTAATAGATGGATGCGCCATCGCTGGTCTGCAAGAAACCATCCGCATACACCGCCAGCGATTCGCCGCCGGTCAATACGGCAGTGCCGGAAATCGTCGTATCCGCGCCAGCGTCGGCAGCGGGCACCACCTGCGGCAGCAAACCGGGGCCGCTATCGGCGAGAGAGGTCGCAGCCCGGGCCGCCACCGGTGCCAACGCAACGATCAGCACCAGGACGTATCTGCAGATCATGGAGGAAACGAAACGTGACATTGATTGCTTAGGACGGACCACATTTGTTCTCCAACTCGTTGCGGGTGAAAATCAGGGGGCAATCACCATGAGGTTACTGAAACCGATATCTCAGGCGCTGTCCAGAATCCGCTCCTTCAGTGGTCACGCCGCGCGAAGTCTTGCAATCGAGCATTTCAAACACCATTGTATTCAACCAATCAGTGCCTTGACGCCGCGCAGGAAGTGCTCCGCCTGCCGCACGGATTCGGTAGCGTCCGCGATGCTGACCACGACAAATTCCTTAGTAGTCGGACTCTTGGCGGGCATCGAAGGCGCGATGCAGCATCCGGGAGAATTCGCGCCCCAGCAACCCGGAATGCACAATCTCTCGGTCGAAAATCGAGATGATGCCGGAGTGCTTTGAGGTCTTGTGATCGCTTTTCATGGCGATCAGCAGGGCAATGACGGCATAGAACATGGCGTAATAAGCGCGGTTGACGACCGCCCGGCCACTGACTCCGTTTGCGAGCATGGCCTTGGCATCGGAGAGGGTTTCTTCCGCTTCGCCCAGACGGTAGTCGAACAGTGCTTGCCGGTCGGTCAAACCTGAACCCCTTCCTCGAGGATGACTTTGACGATCGGCGACGAACGCAGCGGCGTGTTCTCCAACTCGTTACGGGTGAAGATCAGGGGGGCGATCACCATGAGGTTACTGAAGCCGATATCCCAGGCACTGTCCAGAATCATGTCTTTCAAGTTCTTATCCAGACGTTCAACCTCGACAAATACATCCATGTCCGAATATTCATCGGCATCACCCCGCGCACGGGAACCGAAAATGCGGAAATCCAGCAGTTCGACGATGCCGGAAAGCCTGCCTTTCAATTCTCGCGCAATATTAAAATCCCTTTCGTTCATCGCTCACCTCGCAACGCTCGGGCGGATAGGAAATTCAACCGAAAATCCACAGATGAACACAGATGCCAGGTTCAACTGTCATGCGGCAGGTTACCAGCAAGCCTAGTCGCCCGGGAGACGGCGGTCAAGTCTCCCGTGATGGCCTTAATCATCCCTCCCGCGCCTGGATCAGCGCTATGAAGGCCTCCTCCATCTCCGGCGGCGCCTCCCCGGGCCGCGCGGCCGCCGCCTTGATCGCGGCGGGGGTGCCGATGGCCAGGACCTCGCCCGCGGCCATGATGGCGAGGCGGTCGCAATACTCGGCCTCTTCCATGAAGTGGGTGGTCACGAGCACCGTCACCCCGCCCTCCGCCAGGGCATTGATGCGCGACCAGAACTCGCGCCGGGCCAGGGGATCGACGCCGGAGGTGGGCTCGTCCAGAAACAGGATGTCCGGCTCGTGCAGCAGGGCCGCGGCCATGGCGAGGCGCTGTTTGTAACCCAGCGGCAGGGTGCCGCTCTCCACCCCCGCCAGGTCCCCGAGCTCGAAGGCATCCAGGGCCCAGGCGATGCGCTCCCCGGCCCGCGCGCCCGCGAGCCCATAGGCGCGGGCGAAGAAGGCGAGGTTCTGACGCGCCGAGAGGCTGGCATAGAGCGAGAAGCGCTGCGCCATGTAACCGATGCGCCCGCGCGCCCGGGCGGCGGCGCGGCGCAGATCCAGACCCGCCACCCGTACCTCGCCGCTGCTCGGGGCCAGCAGGCCGCACAGCATCCGAAAGGTCGTGGTCTTGCCGGCCCCGTTGGCCCCCAGGAGTCCGAAGACCTCACCGGGGCGCACGGCGAAGCTCACCCGCTGTACCGCGACGAAGCCGCCGAAGCGCCTGGTCAGGTCGGTCACGACAATGGCGTCCCCAGTGAAGGTCGGGGTCACCCGCACCTGGGGGGGCCTGAGCGCCTCCCGGTCGCCGTGGAGCAGGGCGACGAAGCCGTCCTCGAAGCGCGGCGGCACCGGCTCGCAGCGGACCGGCTCGCCCAGTGCCACGCAGTCGAGGGCCGCCCCCTCCTGCATCACCACCCGCACCGACTCGCCTTGCAGTACCGCGTCCAGCACGCCGGGCTGGCGCGCCAGCGCGCTTTGGAGCCGACGCCTGGTCGCCGCCGCGCTGGTCACACGCAGGGTGCGGCCCGCCAAGGGGTCACTGAAGTGTGCGGGGGGACCTTGATCGACCACCCGCCCCTGGTGCAGCAGGATCACCTGGGCGCAGCGCTGCGCCTCGTCGAGATAGGCGGTGGAGAGCAGCACGCTCATGGATTGCTGCGCCACCAATTGATAGACGATGGCCCAGAGCTCGCGGCGCGAGACCGGGTCCACCCCCACCGTGGGCTCGTCGAGCAGCAGCAGGCGCGGCGGATTGACCAGGGTGCAGGCGAGCCCGAGCTTCTGCTTCATGCCGCCCGAAAGGCGTCCCGCCAGGCGTCGGCCGAAGGGTGCCAGGCCCGTCATCTCCATCAGGCGCGCATAGCGGGCCGGGCGCTCGGCCGGCGACACGCCCTGCAGGTCCGCGTAGAGGTCCAGGTTTTCCTGGACGCTCAGGTCCTCGTAAAGGCCGAAGCGCTGGGGCATATAGCCGATGCGCGACTGCACCGCAAGGCCGTCGCGGGTCGCGTCCAGACCCAGGACCTCGATGGACCCCGCATCCGGGGCCAGGAGCCCGGCGGCCAGGCGCATGAAGGTGGTCTTGCCTGCGCCGTCCGGGCCGATCAGTCCGGTCACCACGCCGGGGGTCAGGCTCAGGGTCACGTCGGCCAGGGCCGTCAAGGTCCGGGTCGCGACCCGAAAGGTCTTGCACAGGCCGATGGCGCGCAGCGGTGGATCGCCGTTGCGCACGGCGGCGTTATTCGACGTATTTCCCGCCCCTGAACGTGAGGACAGTGTCGCCGCCGCCGATGCAGACATCGTGGTATCCGGAACTTTTGGTTATCAAAGGCATGACGCCGTCGCAGGGCGTCGCGGGGTCCGCGGGAAAATAGTATTCATCCGATAGCGCCGTCCAGTTTCCGGCCATGCGGGCGAATAGTTTCATTCCGCAGGGGCCGTGCGCCGCCGACGAGCAACAATACGCATATTCCAGCTTGCCATCCCCATTGAGATCGACCGCATAGCCTTCGTCGTAAGTGTCGCCCGGTTTCACATCGCACCCGGACTTGGCGATGTATTGTCGCAGCCCGGCCGGCAGTGCCTTGGCCTGGACGCCCTTGCAGGTCTGTTGTGCGGCGGCGGCGGGTGGGCCGCAGTCCGCGCCGACGCGCAACGCAATGAGCAGCGGCAGGACGGCCGCCACGGCGCGGGTCGCCCGGTACCTGAATCGGATCTTCATCGTGTCGTTGCCTTCGATCATGACTGTATTCGGAAACGTAAGCGCTCAAAGCGGGGCTTGGTCCGCACAGCGGACCCTACAAGCTCAGGGCGGGGCTTGGTCCGCACAGCGGACTCTACGGCGGCGCATGACCCCAACGGGGTCACGCATACCAGCCCAGGGCAACGCCCTGGGTTCGCGATTCAAATCGCGTCCAGCCCTGAAAGGGCGTGACATAGGCTATCAGATCCCAGGGCCTTGCCCTGAACTGGCAGGTCGCGCCCCTGCGGGGCTCTCCTTGGTCGCATCCGGCGCCGGACCCTGGCCGGGCGCCGCCGCCGGGGCGCAGCCCGGCCCGCCCAGCAGCGCGGCGTTCAGGTCCAGTTCCACCGTCACCGGCATCCCCTGCCGCAGCTCGCCCGCCGGGTTGCAGACATAGACCCGCGCCTGATAGACCAGGTCCGCGCGCAGTTCGGCGGTCTGGACCGTCTTGGGGGTGAACTCGGCACTGGGGGCGATGTAGCCGACCCAGCCCGGATAGGACTTGCCGGGGAAGCTGTCGCTTGAGACCCGCGCCGCCTGACCCGGACGGACCCGGCCCAGGTCCGGTTCGGCCAGATAGACGCGCGCCCAGAGCGGCTCGGTGATGGTGATCGTAAAGACCGGACGCTCGGGCGAGGCCATGTCACCCACCTCCAGGATGCGGTTCTGGACGATGCCGCCGACCGGGGCAGTCAAGGTCGCGTAGCCCAGGTTCAACTGGGCGGTCGCCAGCCCCGCCTCCAGGGCGGCGAGTTGGGCGGCGGCGGCGGCGATGTCCTCGGCCCGACTTCCGGCCAGGCCGAGATCCAGGGCGGCCTGCACGGCGTTGCGCCGGGCCGCGGCGGACTGGGCCAGGGTCAGGGCGTCATCGGTATCCTGGGGGGAGGCGAGCTTGCGCTTGAACAGGTCTTGGGCGCGCTCGGCGCGGCGGGCGGCATTGACCGACTCGACCCGCGCCACCTCCAGGTCCGCCCGCAGCTTGGCCAGGTCCTGCGCCCGGGTGCCCGCGATGCGCTTGTCGAGCTCGGCGCGCTGCGCCTGCACCTGGGCCCGCGCGACGTTGCGCGCCTCGCTCAGGCCCCGGTCATCGAGCCGCCCCAGGACCTGCCCCGGCACCACCAACGCGCCCTCGGACACCGCCAGCTCCGCAATCCGCCCGCTGACCTGGAAGGCCAGATTCACCAGGCGCACGTCGATGTTGCCGTAAAGCGTGAGTCGCCCCGGGTCGGCGACGCCGGCGACCCGGGCCCGGTACAGCAGCCAGCCGCCCGCACCCAGGGCCAGCAGCAACAGCACGATGATCGCCTTCTTCATGCGCACCCCGCCAAGCTACAGACGGTTCTCCATGATCAGGAACCAGGGCCGCCGCGCGACCGGTTGCAGGTGCCCCTGCCCGTCCAGTTCCAGGGTGGTCCGCGACACCGAGTTGCGGACGTTGCCGCCGACGCTCTCCAGGGTCCGGCCGGACTTGGCGACCACCAGGTCGCAGTGGGTGTTGGCGCCCTGGAGACTGCGCGGCGTCAGATAACCATCGAAGCTCGCGGGACGCGACGCGCCCCGCGGTGCGCAGATCAGGTCGCCCGGGTTGGGGCTATAGTCGCGCACCCGCCGCGGGACGAACCAGCGGCCGGGGACGTAGGACTCGTCGATGAGATTGGCGAGATAGACCGAATGGGCGGTGGCCGGGCGAAACTGGTACCCGGGCACCCCGGCGCCCTGCAGCACATAACTGATGAACGCGGCGGACCAGGGCTCCCGGCAGTCCATGCCGTTGAGCCCCGCCTTGCCGGCCGCGCGCCAGTACATGCCGACCCGGTCGCTGTAGGTCGCATTGTCGTCCTCCCAGGAACCGACGTGGGGGATACTCTCCTCACTACCCCGGAAGACCACCGTCTGACGGCCGAAATACTCCCACTCACCGAGCGCGCGCTTGAGGATCGCCCGCTTGAGGCCGGGATTGGGGGCCGGCGGCGCACCGATGGGGCGTCCGCCCCAGGTCGCGCCCCCGGCGGCCGGCTTGTCCCCGGTCGTGGTGCAGGCGCTCAGGCCCAGACCCAGGGCGAGGATCAGAACCAGCCTTGACCAGGCCGGGGTGATGGAATCAATCGACAACGGGAAGAACTCCTGCAAAAGACATCCGGAATTGACAGCGCCCACCATGCCCCCGGCCGTGGCGCACCGCGGTCGGCGGCCGGTCACCGCGGCGGGCGCCGGGCCTCGTGGAACCAGGGCCGATATTCCTGCATCCGCGCGCGCTGGTCGGCCGGGGCCTGGCGACGGCAACTGGCGTAATCGGCCGTGTCGGGGGCGGCACCCCAGCGCTTTTCAATGCAATCATTTGGGTTGTAGGCGACCTCCAGGCCCGCCCGGCGGGCGTAGATGTCGCGCAGGCTCAGCCGCTCCAGAGCGCCGTCACTGCGGGTATAGGTGACGAACTGCCGGTCCAGGCGCCCCGCGTGGAGCCGTTCGATCCCCGCGGCGGCCTCGGCCGGGCGCTCGCCGTGCAGCACATAGAGGTCCGGATAGCGGCGGATACGCTCCGGCAGCCCGGCCAGCACATTCAGTGCGATCAGCAGGCGCATGTCCCGGGACGGGGTCGCGAAGTCCTCCCAGGGGCCGGTGGTCTCGAAGATCGCGGGGCCGCTGGGCATCGAGATGGTGGTCCCCGGATGGGCGCGCATATAGGCCTCGCCCTTGGCGACCGATTCCACCCGCGTCTCGAGCTGCTCCATCAGCGCGTCCAGGGTCGCCTGATAGGCGGCCGCGGGCTCCAGGCCCTGCGGGTTGATCAGGCGCTCCATGCGGGCGTAAAAGTCTGCCGGCGTGAGCCGCGCCTGCTCCTGCGACGCGGGCGGCAGGCCGGTGCCGCTCCCCAGGGCCGCGTTGGACAGTTGACGCGGCCCGCCGCCGCCGGTCCGCACCAAGGGCCGGAAGGCCTTGAAGCCGGGTCCGGCACTCGGCGTCTCGGCGAACAGGAAGGTCCCCTCCCAGAAGCGCTTGCGCGCCACCGAGTTGTCCGGCTGGGCATCGACCGCGAACAGCAGCCCGGGCTGCCCGGGGCGCTGCGCGATCCACTTGACCAGCACCAGGACATGACCATAGGGGTCCGCATAGACGGTCCCGGGCCACAGGGCCGCACGGGTCAGGGGGACCGGGTAGAGGTCAGTGGCCTCATCGCTCAGGGCGGTGCGGGCGCTGCCGGAATGGACGCCGTCCATGAGGCGCCGGGTCACCCCGCGAAACTCGCTCGCCGAGGCCGGGGACCCGGCCAGGGCGCTGTCGACCACCGGTCCCTGGCAGCGCGGCGGGCTCGCGCTGCTGCCGCGGCTGCACTGGCGATGGGCGATGGGCAGACCCAGCTTCCAGGCAAAATAGGCGCGCAGGTAATAGGGCAGATCCGCACAGTCGGGCTCGGCGTTGAGACGGCCGTCCTCCCCCACACCCAGGAAATCGTAAAGGAAATTGCGCTCCGGGTTACGCAGCACCGGGCCTAGCGAGTCGAAGCTCATCGACTGCTCGGGCGGTGCGTCGAACAGGCGCTCGACCCAGGCCGAATAGAGGGCCGTGGTCGCGAGATCCCAGTCCCCGCCCCCGCGCGGCGCCTCCCCGCCCCCCACCTGGACCTCGGCACAGGCGGCGACCCGACCGCCGCGCAGGGCCTCGATCCGGTAGGTCCCGGAACGCGGCCCGGCCACCCGGCCGGTGAGGCCCCAGGGCGGCCCGCCGGTCGCGGTGGTGCGCAGCGTCGCGCGCCCCCCCGCCGGATCGGTGACCTGCACCTGATCCAGGGCGGCGTCGGTCGCGACCGCGATGACCGTGAGCCCGCCCCCGGGCCGGGGCCGCAGCGGCGCGGTCCAGACCCGGACCTGATCGTCCTGGCGACAGCCAGGGGCGGCCAGGGCCGCGGACGGCAGCAGAAACCCGGCGAGCGACAGGGCCAGGGCCAGCAGGGCAGGTAAAAAGTTGGGCGCTAGCATCGAAACCAGGGGCAGGTGGATCGGGGTCCCGCGAGTGTAGCCCGGACGGGCGCCGCTGGCGACCGGGAGCGCCGGACGCCGACGCGGCGAATCACGCCTCATTGAAAAATATTTTCTCGCTATCTCAGATTGTTATATTCTATGATTAAGCACTTAGAAAAGCTCATTCGTGCCGACAGTCAGTCGATACCTAATGGTCAATCAAGAGTTTAATCAAGCAGTTGATCTATCCAGCTGCGCGGCCGACGCACCGCAGCCCCCCGGCCGAACCCATGGCCGTGCGCTCGCCCGGCAGCACCCCGACGCGCCAAGGTCCCCAAGACCCGACCGCGGCCCGCCCGACGCCCGACCGGAGAAGGTGACGAGATGACCCCCTTGCCTCTTATCGACTTCGCCGACGGCGCCACTGCAATCTCGGACTGGGAGAGTCCCGAGGCGCCGCGTCGCCGGTGGCTGATCCGCCACCGCGACGGGTCGGTGGCATCACACTCCTTCACTCCGCCCGCAAGCCGCGCCGAAGTCGCGTCCTGGTATCCGGGGGCGCAGTTCGAGCCCGAGCAGCAAGGGCCGCCGTGAACCGCGGTGTCCCCGCCGAGACGGGTTTCGCCACCCTGGAAGCGGGCGGGCAGCAGTGCAGCGCGCTCTACTCGCCGGCGAGCCCCTGAACCTGCGGGACAAGGCTTCAAACCCTGCCGCGTCTGCGCGACAATCGACCAGACAATCGGCCAGCCGCCCCCCGTGCCAGGCTTTCACCCAGGCAATTCCCCCCAAGCAAGGCCCATCGCTATGTGCCCAACCGCCGCGACCCTTCGCACCCCGGCGCACCAGCCCCCGCCCCCCGTCATCGCCCGCCCGCCCGGGTTCTCGCCCGAGGTCGCCGGCGAGCCCCGCTGCGCGGACGGCCTGCTGGTCTCGGAGGAGACCTACTGGAGGGAGTATTACCTGGAATCGGACATCCATTACGAGTGGAACAACGGTCGTCTGGAGGAAAAGCCGGTGTCCGACTACGGGACCTTTCTGGTTTACGCCTGGTTCATCAGGCTTTTGCAATACTTTCTCGACACCCGTCCGATCGCCCGGATGGTGGCCCTGGAGATGGGCTTCCGGCTGAGGCTTCCGACCGGGACCGTGATCCGCAAGCCCGACTTCGGGGTCGTGTGCAACACCAACCCCCAGCCGCTGCTGCCGTTGGATGCCTCTTACCACGGTGTCTTCGACCTGTGCATCGAGGCCCTGTCGGACCTGGAGGGCCGCGGCAGCGAGCGCGATACGGTCACCAAGAAGGCCGAATATGCCGCCGGGGGGGTGCCCGAGTACTACATCCTGCACCGGGAGCCCGAGTGTCAGGCATTCTTCACCCGCACGGCCGCGGGTCTCTATGTCCCCATAGTCCCGGACGACGGCATCATCCGCTCGCGCGTCCTGCCGGGGCTGCAATTCCGGTTGACCGACCTGCTCACAAAGCCCGAGCCCAAGGCGATGGTCCACGACCCGGTCTATGCCGATTTCGTGCTCCCCGAGTGGCGGGAGGCCGAGCAGCACGCCGCGGCGCAAACGCGGGCCAGACAGGAAGCCGAGGCGCGCGCCGAGACGCAGGCACAGCGCGCCGAGGCCGAAGCGGGCGCCAGACGCGAGGCCGAGCGACGTGCCGAGACCGAGGCGCAGGCGCGTCGGCAGGTCGAACAGGAATTGGCGCAACTGCGGGCGCAGTTGGCGCAGCGACGGCCGCTACCCTGACGCGGACTCCTCGCGATTAGTGAACCGTTCCTAGGGGCGCCATGGCCTGAGGCTCAGACGGGCTCCAGGTCCACCTTGTCATAGATCTGCGCCAGGGTCAGGGTGCAGCCGACGCTGGCCAGGGTCACGGTTGCATCGAGGGCAGTGAACTCACTGAGGGTCCAGCGGTCGTCCGCCCCCCGGCTGAAGAGTTCCACCGCGAGCCGGTACTGGGAGATCAGCAGATATTCCGTGAGGCTCGGAATCCGGCGATAGATCGCAAACTTGTCCCCGCGGTCATAGGCCTCGGTGGAGTTGGACAGGACTTCGACGATCAGGGACGGGTTGAGCAGCAGGTCACGCCGCTCGTCGAGGAACTCGTGCTCGCCACACAGCGCGACCAGGTCCGGATAGGTGCCGGCATTGGCGGTGCGGATGCGGACCTTCATGTCATTGGCATAGACGCGGCAGGGGCGGCCCTTCAGCTGCGGGTGCAACTCGCCGATCAGATTGGTCACGATCAGGTTGTGCTGTTCCCGCGCCCCGGTCATGGCGAAGACCTCGCCGTCGATATACTCGCTGCGCCCCTCGATCGCCGCGCGCTCGTTCGCCAGCCAGTCGTCGAAGGTCGGGATGGGTTTTGGTTGCAGTAACATGGGTCTACTCCGGGGTAAGGAATGGTTAACTGATAAGTTAGCCAAGCGCATTAGCGAATACTCTTGGCGTCGTTGTCGTTGTCGTTTTCGTAATCCAGGTTATCGTAGTGGCCCGGATTTTCTCGCACCCCGAATCGCATCGTTTCTCCGATTACGACCACGATTACGACAACGACAACGATTATGTTTGACTTGTTCGTGACTCGTCACCCAGGCGGTCATGCTGGAAGAAGCAGGCCTTGATCATCGTTTCGGCCGCTGCCCCGAGGTCTCGCACCGGAGGTCGAGGCTTTAGCCGGACCCGGGGCGCGCTGACGCGCCGTCGACCGGCTAAAGCCTCGACCTCCTGTCCCCTGCGGCCGGAACGGCGATCAAGGCCAAAAAGCAGTCCTCTCGCCATCCCGCGACCTCAGTTGACGCGATAGCGCTCCAGCCAATGCGCATCGATGACGCCGAAGCGCGCCGTCAGCGGCAGCTCTTCGGGCCACACCCGCCGCACCGCGGCCAGCGTCTCCAGCAGAAAGCGGCAGCGGTTCTCGAGGCTCCCGCCATAGGCATCGTCGCGCGCATTGGAGTGGGTGGAGAAAAAGCTCTGCCCGAGATAGCCATGGGCAAAGTGCAGTTCCAGCCATTCATAGCCGACCTCGCGCGCCCGCCGCCTTGATCGACGCGACCACGGGTGCGAAGGCGTGCGCCAGGGTGTCGTTCCAGATCCCGGCGCACCCTGGGGTGATCCGCAAAGGCCGGTGCGCCGGATTCTATACCATCGGGTCCGCAACCCACCGCGACACGCCATCCTCGTGCGCGGACCCAGGCGCCCCTGCCCGCCCGCATTGCGTTGCCCGCCGCCGCCCGGTAGCCTTGCGCGCGCGACCTCGGTATCTGAGCAACGACGACGGATCATCAACATGTGCGAGCCGGTGCGACTCCTCCACCTCTCCGATCTGCACTTTCGCGGCCGGACCCACTGGGACTCGGACCCGGTCCTGCGGGCACTGACCGGATACATCGCCGCGGAGGTGCGCGGCGGACTGGCACCGGACCTGGTGGTCATCACCGGGGACCTGGCCTTCGCCAGCGGCAAGGACGAATACGCGGCGGCGCGCGTCTGGCTGGATCAGGGGCTATGGCCCGTCCTCACCCGGGACCCGGCCGCGCCGCTGGACCGCGACCGGCTGCTGCTGGTCCCCGGCAATCACGACGCGGACCGTGGCCTGGTCGGCAAGGGCGTGCGCTTCATGCAGGACGGCTTGCTCGAGGAGCGCTCACAGGAGGCGGTCGCCGACCTGCTGAGCGACGACCACGGGCGCGCGGGTCTGCTGCGGCGCCACGACGCCTATCTCGCCTTCTACTCGGAGTGGCTGGGCGCCGATCAGCCCCTGCCCTGGTGGCAACGCCCCATCCAGATCCGCGATCAGCGCCTGCACGCGGCCGGGCTCGATTCCGCCTGGATGGCCTGCGGCGATACCGACCGCGGGCGCCTGCTCCTTGGCCGCTACCAGATCAACCAGACCGTCTTGCACCCGGACGGCGAAGGGGCGCACTGGCGCCTGGTCCTGCTGCACCACCCCTGGGACTACCTGGCCGAGTTCGACACCCACGAGGCGCGCCAGTTGATCCACCTGCACCGGGATCTCGTGCTGCGCGGGCACCTGCACGAGGGCGAGGCGGCCTTGATCCGCCCGGCGGACCCGGCCCGCGCCTGTCTGGAACTGGCCGCCGGCTGCGTCTACGACGGCAGCCGGTACCCCAATGCCTTCCAGTGGATCGAACTCTGGCCGCAACCCCGGCGGGTGCAGGTGAAGTTCCGCACCTGGATCAAGGGCGCCTGGCAGGTCGACCGCAACCAGCCCGGTTGCCCCGACGGCCAGGCCGATTTCCCCCCGGACCCCACACCGCCCCCAGGCCCGGCCATCCCCGCCAACGATCTCATCCTTCATCCTTCATCCCTCATCCTTCCCCCTTCACCCCCCGCCGCCTATCTCCACTGGCTGCGCCGCCAGTACGAAGCGGTCGAACTCCTGGGTCTGGAGGCCCAGACGCAGCACCCCACCCAACTCAGCCAGGTCTATGTCCCCGCCATCACGCCCGCCCGGCACGCCGCGGCGGCGCCGGACCCGAGCGCGCCGGACGGGCGACCGGACGACCGGCCGCAACACGAACTGCTGCTGCACCGCCTGGGCGAGGAGTCGCTCTATTGCCCCGGCGACCCCGGCGCCGGCAAGTCCACCTTCTGCCGCTGGCTCGCCCTGGTCACGGCCGGCGGCGCCTTGCCCGCCCACCCCATCGCCGAGCCGGACCCCTACCGCGAGACCTTCCCCGCGCCACTGCGCGACCGCCTGCCGGTCCTGGTCCCGCTGCGGGACTTCTGGCCCGCGCTGCCCCTGACGCCCGGCGGCCACCACCTGGCCCCGGCCGCCTTGAGCGCCGCGCTGGGTCAGTGGCTTGCCGAATGGTCCGGGGGGCACCTGGACGCGGCAACCTTCACCGCCCTGCTCGGCGCCGGCCGCTGCCTGCTCATCCTGGACGGGATCGACGAGGTCCCGATCGTCCACGGCGAGGGCGAGCGGCGGACCTGCCCGCGCGCCTGTCTGCTCGCCGCGCTCGCGCACGGGCTGGACGATTGGATGCGGGCCGGCAACCGTCTCCTGCTCACCAGCCGCCCCTACGGCCTGACGCCGGCGGACCTGCACCGTCTGCGCCTGCCCGAGGCACCGCTGGCCGCACTGGATGAGGACCTCCAGTCGCTCTTCATCCGCCGCTGGTACGCCGCCGCCGACCCGCCGCAGGGCGAGGCCAAGGCCCGCGGCCTGATCGATCACCTGGCCGACCGCCCGGACCTGCAAGACCTGAAGCGCAACCCCATGCTCCTGACCGCGCTGTGCGTGCGCTACGGCGAGGGCCGCCGGTTGCCCCAGGACCGTCACGACCTCTACGACAAGCTGGTCAACAACGTACTCTTCAACCGCTACCGAGACGCGGACAACGAGCGCGCCGCCGTGCGCGGGCGCCTGGGCGCCATCGCGCTCGGGATGCACACCGGGGCCGCGATCCAGTTGCAGCGCGTGACGCCGGAGGCGGCCGTCAGCCTGGAGGAGGTGGAGCGCATCCTGACCGACTATGCCGGCGTCAACCCGGCCACCGAGGCGGGCACCACCGCCGCCTGTGAGCGCCGCGACGAACTGCTCGCCCGCTCCGGCCTGTTGCTCGGCCGCGGGACCGGCAAGGCCGGCTTCTATCACCTGAGCTTCCAGGAGTTCCTGGCCGCCGAGCACCTGGCGCGCACGAGCCGCGAGCCCGACTGGTTCACGGCCGTCGTCGCCGCGCGCGCCCCGGTGCCGGAGTGGCGGCTCACGCTGAGCTTCCTGTTCGGCCGGATGCTGGAGCGCAACGGCGAGCAATGGGCACTGGAGGCCGCCGCCGCACTGCTCGCCACCCAGGAGCGCGCCGCGGTCCGCGCCAACCCGGCCCCCGCGGTGGTCTGCGCCGACTGGATCGAGATGCTCAAGCGCAAGGGGCTCAACCTGCTGGGGCTCCAAGACCGCTATGCGGACCTGGCACTCGGGGCCATCGCCGATGAGATTGCAGTCAAGGACCGGTTCCGGCTGGGGATGGTCCTGGGACTGGTCGGCGACCCGCGGCTCGGCGACCCGCGCGACCCGGCCTGGCAGGGGCAGGGTTTTGTCCTGGTCCCGGCCGGCCGCTATGCCTACCAGGAAGGTCAGCGGGACATCGCGGAGCCCTTCCGGATCGGCCGCTACCCGGTGACCAACGGCCAGTACGGGCTCTTCATCGCCGACGGTGGCTACCGCGAACCGCGCTGGTGGTCCGCGGACGGTTGGGCCTGGCGCGAGGCCGAGTCCGCGGACCTGCCCGCGTATTGGCAGGACAGCCGCTTCAACACCGCCAATCAGCCGGTGGTGGGTGTCTCCTTCTGGGAGGCCGACGCCTTCTGCCGCTGGGTCGGCGGGCGGCTGCCCCGCGAGCAGGAATGGGAGGCCGCCGCCCGCGGTCCTCAGGGTTATGAATACCCCTGGGGCGGTAAGTGGGAGGACGGGATCTGCAACAGCGACGCGGCGGGTCTCGGGGTGACCTCCCCGGTCGGGCTCTTCCCCCGTTCGGCGCAGGTACCGCTTGGTCTGGAGGACCTGGCCGGCAACTGCTGGGAGTGGTGCGACGATTTCTATGCTGAGGACAAACGGGAAGTCGGGTCGCCGCGGTTCCTGCGCGGCGGTGCCTTCGGCGTCGGGGCCGGGGGCCTGCGCTCCTCGTTCCGGTACCCGAACGGGCCCGAGTTCCGGGGCGGGGGCATCGGGTTCCGGTCTGTCCTGGCCGCGCCCCGCCAGCCTTGACCCTTTGATCCTTTGACCCTTTCTTCCGACGGACCGCGCAGCGGTCCGTTCGCGTTTGACAACAGATGACACTTTGTCAGTGTAATTGTCAGTGTCGTTGTCAGTGTCGTTGTCAGTGTGAATGACAATGACAAAGGCGCCCGTCACCGCGTGCCGGGCCGCTGAGGTGAACCCCGGATACCTTTGTACCCGCAAGACAAACCGGAGGTCGAGGCTTCAGCCGGATGCGGCGCCGCGGCCCGCTAAAGCGTCGGCCTCCGGTTGAGTCGTACCGGTCATCGGGGGTCGAGCCCGTAGGGTCCGCTGCGCTGACCGCTGACCGCTGACCGCAGCCGCGCGATGAGCCGGCGAGCCGCGCAACCCGCTACGGCGGTGCGGGCGGCGGTCCGCACAGCGGACCCTACCGGCCGCGACGAGCCCGGGGCGGCTCGCGCGGTCCCACGCGGTATCTCGTTCCCAAGCGGGGCTTGCGCATGAGTGGGCGCGGGGCCAGGCACCTGT
>Ga0247840_10005175_pt1 | contig 19884 bp, 15 predicted proteins | sample LaCruzMarch2015__FD_192404 | JGI IMG/M metagenome (GOLD analysis project Ga0247840, IMG submission 192404) | Freshwater microbial communities from meromictic Lake La Cruz, Castile-La Mancha, Spain - LaCruzMarch2015_17m | ecosystem: Environmental > Aquatic > Freshwater > Lake | place: Spain... | reverse complement strand
GTTGTTCGACAGCAAACCGGCGGTCACACCGGACCCGGGGTCGCTGTTTCATCAGCCGCGGACGCTCGACTTCAACGGTCGGCAGTGGCTGCTGGTCTGCGATCGCGTCCCGACCGCCTCCGGCATCGACTTTACGCTGGCCTGGACCGCCCTGGCCGGCGGCGGTGCGCTCAGCGGTCTGCTGTTCTGGTTGATGCTCTCGGTGATCAACACCCGTGTCAACGCGCTGCGCATCGCTAAGCACCTGACCGCGAAGGTCAGACGTCACGAGGAGCGCTCGAAGGAGAGTGAAGCGTATACGCAGGCCATCCTCAATTCCGTGCCTACTGAGATTGCCGTGGTCGGTTGCGATGGCGTGATCCAGGCGGTCAACGAATCCTGGCGACGTTTTGCCTTGGAAAACGGCAGTGCGCCCGGCCAGCCGGCGTCGCACACCGGTGTCGGCATCAATTATCTGGACGTCTGTCGCACCAGTGTCGGTGCCACGGCGGACGATCTGCCGGCGAATGCCGCCGACGGCATCCGTGCGGTGCTGGACGGGCGCCTGCCCAGCTTCAGTCTGGAGTACCCCTGCCATTCGCCGACGCATCGGCGCTGGTTCACGATGACGGTCCTGCCGTTGGGACAGGACATCAGACGCGGCGTGGTCGTCGAGCACAACGACATCAGCGAACGCAAAGAAGCTGAAGAAAAACTCTACCTCGCCGCCAGCGTTTTTACCCATGCCTGGGAAGGCATCATGATCACCGCTGCCGACGGGACCATTCTCGATGTCAATGATGCCTTCGGTCGGATCACCAGTTACAGCAGCGATGACGTCCTGGGCCGGAACCCGCGTATTCTCAGTTCCGGCCTGCAGGGCGCGGCTTTCTATGAGGCCATGTGGCGCGCGCTGGTGGAGCAAGGCCAATGGTCCGGGGAAATCTGGAACCGGCGCAAGAGCGGCGAGGTGTACGCGGTGATGCAAACCATCAGCGCCGTGCGGGATACCCAGGGCCGCATCCGGCAATACGTGGCGCTGTTCTCCGACGTCACCCTGATGAAGGAGCAGGAGCGCGCGTTGGAGTATATCGCCCACTATGATGTATTGACCCGTCTGCCGAACCGCGTGCTGTTGGCCGACCGTCTGCGTCAGGGGATGGTGCTGGCGCAGCGTAACACGCGCCTGCTGGCCGTGGCCTTTCTCGATCTGGACGGATTCAAGGCCATCAACGATCATCACGGACATGCGGCAGGCGATCAACTGCTGATCGCCGCGGCGACCGCCATGAAACAGGTCCTGCGCGAAGGCGACACCCTCGCCCGCATCGGCGGCGACGAGTTCGTCGCCGTGCTGCTCGACTTGACCGACATCCAAGCCAGTGTCCCGCTGCTCGTTCGTCTGCTGACTGCCGCGGCCCAGTCGGTGCCGGTCGGCGAGCGCGTGCTGCAGGTCTCAGCGAGCGTCGGCGTGACCTTCTACCCTCAGGCCGAAGACATCGATGCCGAGCAACTGCTGCGCCAGGCCGACCAGGCGATGTATCAGGCCAAGCTGGCGGGCAAGAACCGTTACCACGTCTTCGACGCCGAGTTGGACCGCAGCGTCCGCGGCCATCATCAACGCCTGGAGCAGATTCGTCACGGGCTCGCCGAGCGTGAATTCGTGCTCTATTACCAACCGAAGGTGAATCTGCGCACCGGGACGGTCATCGGCGTCGAGGCCCTGATCCGTTGGCAGAATCCGCAACAGGGTCTGCTGCTGCCGGCCGCCTTCCTGCCGGTGATCGAGGATCATCCGCTGGCCGTCGCTATCGGCGAGTGGGTGATCGACAGTGCTTTGACTCAAATGGAGCGCTGGCGGACGATCGGACTGGAGATCCCGATCAGCGTCAATGTCGGCGCTCGGCAGTTGCAGCAGGCCGATTTCGTCGACCGGTTGCATGGGATTCTGGCGGCGCATCCGCATGTCAGGCCGAGCGATCTCGAACTGGAAGTGCTGGAAACCAGCGCGCTGGCGGACTTGGCCAGGGTCTCCCTGATCATTGATCGCTGCCGGGAGCTGGGGCTCAGGTTTGCTCTTGATGACTTCGGCACGGGTTACGCGTCGCTGACCTACCTGAAGCGCCTGCCGGTGACCCAGATCAAGATCGACCAGAGTTTTATTCGCAACATGCTCGACGATCCGGATGACCTGGCCATTCTGGACGGTGTGCTGACCCTGAGCACCGCCTTTGGCCGCCAGGTCATCGCCGAAGGGGTGGAGACCGTGGAACACGGTGTGATGCTGCTGCAGCTCGGCTGCGAACTGGCCCAGGGCTACGGTATTGCCCGCCCGATGCCGGCGGCCGAGGTCCCCGGCTGGACCGTCACCTGGCGGTCCGATCCGGCCTGGGTCGGGTTAGCCGCGGTGAGCCGCGACGATCTGCCGCTGCTGTTTGCCGGCGCCGAGCATCGCGCCTGGATGGCCGTGGTGGAACGCTACCTCAACGGCGAGCGTGAAGCCCCGCCGCCGGATCAGCGCCGGTGCCGCTTCGGTCGGTGGCTGGACGGCCAGGGTCTGGCCAGCCATGGTGCTCAGCCGGCCTTCCAGGCGATCGAGCCGGTGCATGGTCAGCTGCACCGGCTGGCGGTCGAGTTGGTTGAACTTCAGGCCCACGGCCAGGGCCAGGCGGCGTTGGCGAGGCTGGATGAACTCCATGGCTTGCGGGACCTCGTGCTCGCAGGGTTGAGGGCGCTGGTGCAGGAGAAACCGCGGCATGAAGACGATTGATCGGTATCAAGGCGAAACCGAGGTCCACCGGGGGCGCGCGTATCGGGTGATCCGCGTGCGCGATTCGGCGGCGGGTCCGCTGATCGTCAAGCGGGGCCTGGATGACGGCGATCTCGGGGCAGTGAGATCGGCGCTGCACAACGAACAGCGCATCCTGGAACGGCTGCAGGGTCTGGATGGGTGTCCGCGGCTGATCCGCTACGACCCGGCGGTGCCGGAACTGGTGGTCGCCGACTTCGGCGGCGTGACGCTCGGTGAGTCGGGGCTGTTGGGCCGGCTCGATCCGGCCGCCTTCCTCGTCTTGGCCGAACACCTGGCGCACCGTCTGGCGGAGATCCATGGGCGCGGCGTGATCCACAAGGACCTGAACCCCGCCAATCTCCTGGTGCGGGTCGATGACCTGCGGGTTCAGGTCATCGACTTCGATTCGGCGACCACCTTTGCCGAGGAACATCCCGGATTCAATCCATTGAGTGCGTTGCCGGGCACCCCGGCCTATCTATCGCCCGAACAGACCGGGCGGATGAACCGGCCGGTCGACTACCGCACGGACCTCTATTCACTCGGCGCCGTCCTCTACACCCTGGCGACGGGTCAGCCGCCGTTCGAGGAGACCGATCCACTCGCGCTGATCTACGCCCATCTGGCCCGCGCCCCACTGCCGCCGGGAGAACGCGCGCCCTGGCTGCCGCCGCTGGTCTCGGAACTGATCCTGACCCTGCTCGCCAAGGAACCGGATGACCGCTATCAGAGCGCGGCGGGGCTGGCCCACGATCTGCATCGGCTGCGCATCGCCGCGGCTGCGCAGCAGCCGTTGGCGGCGGTCCGGCTGCAGGAACGCGACCTGCCGCTCGCACCCCGTCCCCCGCGCCGCCTGTATGGGCGCGAGAGTGAATTGGCGATGCTGCTGACGGCCTTCACCGGCGCGATCGAGGGTGTGGCGCGGGGACTCTTCGTGGCCGGCTATTCGGGGGTCGGCAAGACGGTGCTGATTCACGAGATCCACCGGCCGGTGACCCTGGAGCGGGGTCTGTTCATCAGCGGCAAGTTTGAGCAGTTTCGCCATGACCGTCCCTTCCTTGGCCCAGTCCAGGCGTTGCGCCAGTTGTGCCAACTGCTGCTGGCGGAACCCGAGGCGCAGGTTGCCGAGTGGCGTGCGCGCATCCTAGCGGGTGTCGGGCCGGACGCCGGGGTGCTGTTGGAGGTGGTGCCGGAACTCCAGTCGCTGCTCGGTCCGCAGGCTCCCGTGCCCGCGCTGGGACCGCATGAGGCGCAAGTGCGGCTGCGTGCCCTGTTGGTCGCCCTGGTGCGCCGGATCGCCGCGCCCGCCCATCCGTTGGTGCTCTTTCTCGACGATCTGCAATGGGCCGATCAACCGTCGCTGGATTTCATCGGCGCCTTGCTGGAGGAGCCCGATCTGGTTGGCTTGTTGTTGATCGGCGCCTTCCGCGACAACGAGGTCGACCCGGCCCACCCGCTCCTGCGCCTGTTGGGCCGACCGACGGTCACGGGCGCCGCGGCCCCGGTGTTGACCCTGGCCAGCCTCACGGCGGCCGACATGACCGACCTGCTGGCCGACATGCTGCACCTGTCGCACGCCGCGGTGCGGCCGCTGGCCGCCGCCCTGTACGCTAAGACCAGCGGTAACCCGTTCTTCACGATCGAGTTCCTCAATGCGCTCTACCGGGAAGGGGCCTTGCGGCCGGATCCGGAACAGGGGCGCTGGCAGTGGGACACCGCCGCGATCCAAGCCCGCCCGGCCAGCGCCAATGTGGTCGATTTCCTCGCCGCGGGTTTGCGTGACCTGGCGCAGGAGACCGCCGAGTCATTGGTCGCCGCCGCCTGTCTGGGCACGACCTGTACCCTGGGTCAGTTGGCGCTCGCCACCGGTGAGGACCTGGGCGCGCTCGCCGAGCGGCTCAGACCGGCGTTGGAACGGGGGATTCTGGTCACGCCCAAGGCGTTGGCCGTGCATCAGGCCGATGGCGGTGCCGCACTGACGTTCTGCCACGATCGGATGCAGCAGGCCGTGTATCTGCTGCGCGACGATGCCTGGCGGGCTCGGCTGCATCTGGCGATGGCCCGGCGTTTTGCCCGGTCCACGGCGGATCCGGTCCATCCACTGCGCGCCGCCGAACACTATGCGATCGCCGCGCCGCTGATCGTCGAGACCGCCGAGCGGGTGCTGGCCCGCGGGCTGTTTCTCAAGGCCGCGATTCAGGCCCGCCAATCCGGTGCCTTTGTCACCGCGGAACGGTTCCTGCGCCTGGGGATCGGGCAATTGGCGGCCGACGCCTGGCACAGCGATCATGATGCGGCATTCATTCTTCATACCGAACTGCACCTGGTGCTGTATAGCCAGTCCCGCAACCGCGAGGCCGATGCCGTTTACGCTTTACTGGCGGCACAGACCACATCGCCGCGGCAGTTGATCGCACCGATCTGCATCCAGATCGCCAGTCTGTCCAACCGGACCCGTTACGCTGACGCCGTGCGTCTGGGTGGCGACCTGCTCGCTCAACTCGGCATCCGGTTGCCGCCGGAGCCGGTCCGGGAGAGCCTCGATCAGGAACTCGCGTTGTTTTACCGCCACGTGGCGGCGGGCGCGCTCGACCGCTTGCCCATGCAACCCGACATGGACGATGAGCGGTTGTTGAACATCGCGCTGTTGCTCAACCGGTTGATCCCGGCGGCGCTGTTTTCCGGCTCGCTGCTCGGCTTCTGGATGATGGCGCGGTGCAGCCGCCTATGGATCGAGGCCGGCTACTGCGAGTTCCTGAGCTACCCGATGTGTTGTATCACCATGGTCACCATTGCCATGCGGGAGGACTATGCCACGGGTTACCGCGCGGCCCGCGCGGCATTGGAAACCGCGCTCACGCGCGATCCGGGCGGCCTCGAAGTGGCCCGCGCACAGCACAGTTTCGGGCTTTTCGCCTGTCATTGGTTTCAGCCGCTCGGGGACGATCTGGGGCATGCCCAGGCCGCCTTCACCGGGCTGTTGCGATCCGGCGATCTGGAGTTCGCAAACTTTACTTTCTTTACCTCACTGGGGGCTTTGTTCGATACCTGCACGCAATTGCCGCAGATGAGCGCCGAAATTGCGACGGCCATCGGCTTTACACGCAAGACCGGCAGCACGCATTCCGAGCAGGCGTTCTTGCCCTACCGACAGCTCGTGCGCGCGCTGGAGGGCAAAACACTGGGCAGCGGGAGCTTGGCGGACGCCGAGTTCGACGATGCGGCGCATCTCGCTGCCATCCAGGGAAACGCCATGGCCCTGGCGTATTTCCACACCTATCGGGCATTGGGGGCCGGCCTCTTCAACGATGAGGCGGGGTTGGTCTCCCATGCCGAGTCCGCGGTCCTCCTGTCACGTCACATCAGCGGATTCTATCCGACCGCCTTGGCCAACCTGCTGCATTCACTCGCCCTGATCGCGCAACTGCCGGCGACCGCGCCGGCGGCGCGGCCCGCGCTGTTGGAGCGGCTCGCCGGGAATCAGGCCTGGTTGGCGGCCCGCGCCGCCGACGCGCCGATGAACTTCGCGCATCTCTACGATCTGGTGGAGGCGCTGCGGCTGGACGCCCTGGACCAACACTGGGCGGCGCTCCAAGTGTTCGAGCGTGCCATGCGCGGCGCCCAGGCTCATCAGCGCCCGTGGCATCATGCCCTCATTACCGAACGCGCCGGGCATTGCGCCATGCGGCAGGGACTCGAACATGCCGGTCGTGCGCTATTGTTACGTGCCCATGACCTCTATCGGCACTGGGGTGCCGAGGGCAAGGCGCTGGCCATGCGGGCGGCGCTGCCCTTCATCGATGCCGGTGTGGGCAGTCGCGGCGCGCGCCCGGTCGATCCCCTGGACTATGAGGCGCTGCTGCGCGCGTCTCAGGCGTTGGCCGCGGAGACCTCCCAACCCCGGTTGAGGGCGCGGGTGGTGGACCTGATGAGCCAATTGACCGGCGCGACCGATGTGCAGTTCCTGGTGCGCAACAGTGAGGACGATTGGCTGCTGGAAGGCGGGTTGCGGGGCAGCGAGCGGCTGCCGCACCTGACGCGGCAGGCGGCGGAAGCGCAACGGATCATTGCCGGGTCGGTGCTGCGGTTGGGGCTGAAGACCCTGGCGCCCGTCGTGTCCGACGATGCGGTGATCGACAGTCGCTTTGCGGGCGATCCGCATTTTACCGGCCTGGCGCTCTGTGCTCTGCTGGCCCTGCCGGTGGTGGTCCAGGGGCGGGTCACGGCCTTTCTGGTGCTGGAGAACCGGCTGTTTCGTGCGGCCTTTACCGCCGCGCGCATCGAGGCCCTGTCGCTGCTGTGCGGACAGTTGGCGATTTCGCTGGAGAACGCCCGGCTCTACCAGTCACTCGAACACAAGGTCGCGGAGCGAACGCGCGCGTTGTCGGAGGCCAACGCACTGCTGTCGGAGGCGATCCGGCGCTCAGAAGCCGAGATCGCCGAACGTCGGCGGGCGGAGGAGGCGCTGCGCGAGAGCGAGGCCAAGGTCAGGGATAAACTGGCCGCGATTCTCTTGCCGGAGGGCGATATCGGCACCTTGGAGTTGGCCGACATTATCGATACCGCGGCGATTCAGGCCATCATGGATGATTTCTTTGCGCTGACCGGGATTGGTGTTGCCGTGATCGACAGCGGTGGCACGGTGCTGGTCGCCACCGGTTGGCAGGATATCTGCACCAAGTATCATCGGGTGCATCCGGAAACGTTGCGCAATTGCATCGAGAGCGACACCCAGTTATGTCTGGGCGGCGCCCCGGGGACCTTCAAGGCCTACAATTGTAAGAATCACTTATGGGATATCGCCACGCCCATCGTTGTCGGCGGCAAGCGCTTGGGACATCTCTTTCTCGGGCAGTTCTTTTATGATGACGAGGTGCCCGATTATGATTGGTTCCGTCGCCAGGCCCGGCAGTTCGGCTTCAATGAGGCGGACTATCTGGCGGCGCTCGATCGGGTGCCGCGTTGGAGTCGGGACACCATCGACCGGGTGATGAGTTTCTATTCCCGGTTTTCGACACTCATTTCGACGCTGAGCTACAGCAATCTCAAGCTGGCGCGGGCCCTGGATGAACGCAAACGGGCCGAAGAGGCGCTACGCGAGAGTGAGGATAAATTCAAAGCCATCGCCAATTACGCGGCGAGCTGGGAGGCGTGGTTCAGTCCGGAAGGAACGCTGTTATGGATGAATCCGTTTTCGGTGGAGATCACGGGTTTCACACCGGAAGAGTATCTGGCCGCGGATGATTTCCTGGCCATGCTCGCGGCCGAGGAGGACCGCCCCAGGGTGTCGCACAAGTTCCAGGAAGCGCTCCAGGGCAGCCGCGGTGACAGTCTGGAGTTCCGTGGGCTGCGCAAAGATGGCTCGATTTTCTGGGTCTCCGTGTCCTGGCGGCCCATTCTTGATGCCGATGGTCGTTCGCTCGGTTTTCGCACCAGTGCCCAGGACATCACCGCCAACCGCCAGGCGCGGGAGGATCTCGATCGGGCCAGAGCGGCGGCCGAGGCCGCCAATCACCAACTCGCGGTCCTGAGCACCACCGACAGCCTGACCGGGCTCGCCAATCGCCGCCGCTTCGATGATACGCTGCACGCCGAGTGGCAGCGCGGCGCCCGCGCGGGTGAATCTTTGGGGCTCGCGATGCTGGATGTCGACTGGTTCAAGAACTACAACGACCGCTATGGCCATCAGGCCGGCGATGAGTGCCTGCGCGCACTCGCCGGGGTCCTCGGTGCCCAGGCCCATCGGATCAGCGATCTGGCCGCCCGGTACGGGGGCGAGGAGTTCGCGGTCATCGCCCCGGCGACCGACGCGGCGGGTATGCTGCGCCTCGGCGAGTCGATTCGCACAGCCTTGGAGGCCCTGGCGCTGCCGCATGCCGACTCGCCGTTCGGCCGGGTCACCGTCAGCATCGGGGTGGCCGCGCGGGTGCCGGTGGCCGGAACGCCGCCGGACGCGCTGCTGCGCCTCGCCGATGCGGCCCTGTATCGCGCCAAGGGCCAGGGCCGTAACCGGACGGTGTCGGGAACGCCGGGGGCCGCAATCAGTCACGAGTCAGAAATCTGTTGAGCAAGGGATACAATTGTTGTCGTTGTCGTTGTCGTTGTCGTAATCGGAGAAGGGACTCAATTTGGGCATGAGTAGCCCGGTCTTGATCGTCGTTCCGGCCGCAGGAACGCCGCAGGCCGAGGCGTTACCGTGAAAGTCGTGCAGCGACTTCGTGGGAGCGGCGTCCCGCCGCGATGCGGTGCCGCGGTGACCTCTAAGGCCGCGGGTCCGCGCCAGGCCCGTCGCGGCGGGACGCCGCTCCCACAGGGTTGCTGCGCGACTTTCACGGATTACCTCGATTACGACAACGACAACGACAACGACAACGACAACGACAACGACAACGACGCCAAATGTATTCCTTGATGAATTTTTATTACGTATGAACGATCTCGCACCGGTCGCCGGTATCCATAGTGTCCGCAGCGCGCTCAAATTCGGCCGCGAAGGGGTGGGGGAACTCTGGCTGGAGCGCAGCCGGCGCGACCGTCGGCTGGCGGAGTTGGCGGAGCTGGCCGGCCAGGCCGGCATCCCGGTGCGCCAACAGGATCGGGCCGCGCTGGATCAGGCCGCTGCCGGGGCCAACCATCAGGGTGCGCTCGCCTGGGTGCGCATCCCGGCATCGCGGCCCATCCAGGATCTCGACACCCTGCTGGACCAGATCGTCGGTCCGCCGCTGTTGTTGCTGCTCGATGAGGTTCAGGACCCCCACAACCTGGGCGCCTGTCTGCGCACCGCCGACGCGGCCGGGGTGCATCTGGTGATCGCCCCCAAGGACAACGCGGTGGGTCTGACGCCGGTGGTGTGCAAGGTGGCAAGCGGGGCCGCGGAGACCGTGCCCTATATCCAGGTCACCAATCTCGCCCGCACCATGGATCAGATCAAGGAACGCGGCATCTGGCTCATCGGGACCGCCGGCGAGACGGATGCGGATCTCTATGCTGCCGACCTGAAAGGCCCGATCGGTCTGGTGATGGGCAGCGAGGGATTGGGCCTGCGGCGCCTCACCCGCGAGCGCTGCGATCTGCTGGTGCGCCTGCCGATGGCCGGGACCGTCGAGAGTCTGAACGTCTCGGTGGCCGCCGGTGTCTGTCTTTATGAGGCGGTCCGCCAGCGGAGATAAGGAACAAGTTAAACACAATCGTTGTCGTTGTCGTTGTCGTTGTCGTTGTCGTAATCGAGGTTCGCCGATTACGACAACGACAACGGGGCCTTGATCGTAATCCCGGCCAGCGGCGTGCGTAGTCAGGGCTTCCAGCCCTGACGGTGTCAGGCCAGGATGGCCTGACTACGCACCCGGCGAGCCCAAGTGGCCGGAATCTTGATCGAGGCCGACAACGGCCGAGACGCCAGAGGTGTTTACTAATGGACTTGTTTTTCTTCCTAGTGAGCGGTTCCTAACCATGAAGCAATCCCCGAGCACTGATCTCCCGATCTTCTACAGCGACGGGTATCGTTATCAGTTGCAGACCCCGGGTCACCCCGAATGTCCGCAGCGGGTGCAGTCCATCATGGAGCGGCTCACGCTGGAGGGTCTGGCCGACGGCGTCCGGGAGCCGGTGCCGGCCGCGTTGGAGGACATCCTCGCCGTCCATGCGGCCAGCCTGCCGGCTGAGCTCAATGGTGACTACGAGGGCGCCCTGGACCCGAATTGTTATCATCGCCCCAAGACCTACGACACCGCCTTGCTCGCGGCCGGCGGCACCATCCAGGGCGCGGCGTTGGCGGTCGCGATGGGCGCGCCCACGCTGGTCTTGCCGCGTCCTCCCGGGCATCATGCCGGTCGGGATTACTACGGCGGTTTTTGTTATTTCAACAACGTCGCGGTGGCCGCCGAGCATCTGCTGAAGACGGCAGGTCTGGCGCGCGTCGCCATCATCGATATCGATGTCCATCACGGCAACGGCACGGCGGCCATTTTCGCCCAGCGCCCCGATGTGCTCTATGTCTCCACACATCAATGGGGCATCTATCCGGGCACCGGCGCGCTGGACGACTGCGGCAGCGGTGCGGGCGAAGGCTTCACCGTCAATCTGCCGCTGCTCGGCGGCGAAGGCGCGGCGACCTACGACCGGATCCTGTCCGAGCTCATCGTGCCGATCCTGCACCAGTATCAGCCCGAGGCCCTGCTCGTCAGCATGGGGCTGGATGCGCACTACATGGACCCCTTGGCCGGCATCAATCTGACATCCCAATGCCTGAGCGATGCGTGCCTCACGCTCCATGCGGTCGCGCAAGACCTGTGCGGCGGCCGGATCGTCTATGTGCTGGAAGGCGGTTACCATCTCGAGGCCATCGCCGAAACCACCGCGGCTGTCGTCGCCGGGTTGACCGGGCGCGCGTTGCGCACCCCGCTCAGGTTCAATCGCGGTGAGCAGCGTCCGGGGAATACTGAGGTGCTGCGGCTCTATCGCGAGGTTCAGGCGCGCTATTGGGCACTCTGAAGGGAGGTACGATCAGCCGCGGACGGTCCGCACAGCGGACCCGACGGTAACACCGTGACCCGTAGGGTCCGCTGTGCGGACCGACGACCGTACCGAACGCGCGATGGCCGGGTTTATAGCCTTCGGACGTGATAACCGGACGTAGGGGCGGGTTTAAAACCCGCCCCTACACGAAGGTCTGTCTGGATATCAGGTGCGAAGACTATATGACCAAGGCGGATCACCCGCACGCGCTCGCCCGTGACCGCCGGATGACCCAGCAGTTCCGCGGAGTGGGAGGCCAAGCGCGATCCCCTGCCGGTGCCTCTACACACCCTGAGCATTCGCCGAGAAAGGGACTTCACACGAGTGTTTTTTCTCTTAAGGGGTGGGCGGTTAGCTCCTCCGCCCACAACATGTTGTGCTTGATAAGTTGCCGAGAGGCTGGCGATGCGAGTATTTTCAAGCCATTGTGTCGTTGCCCTTGAACCTGGAGGAGCTAACCGCCCACGCCGTTTTCTCTTATTTCTTTGATCAGAACGACGCGCGCATCCCCGGTATATGTGGCGTATCCGCGATCCGTTCGTGCGTTGTGAGGCAAGATTGCCTCATAACGCACGAACTGTGCAGTGATAAACTGCGGGCAAGGACTTGACAACCCGGATAAACCCTGATGCAATCCGAAAAAGGCGAGGCGTTATGGGGTAGTTTGTCTGCCGAAATCTAGTTAGGCCACCAAGGAGTCAGTAGTGGATGCAACAGAGAAGTACCTACGTATACTCATGCACGCAATGGATGGCGCGCTAGACGCGCCCGGCCTCATGGAAAATCTCGAAGTGCAAGAAGCCGTATGGAATACAGTCTTCGACGAAGATGGCCCGCGTGTTGCCGATACTAAGCCAAGTGATAAATCGCGCTTTGTGGCAACGAAGCTTTTCCATGGGTTCTCGGAGATATTCTCATCGCGTGAACGCCTCAAACAGATAGAGCAGTACATAAAACGCTTTCCATATCGTGACACAGGCATATCGAGGCTCGACTATCTAAGGTACCATATTGAAAACTGGCTCAATGAAGTATACATCCTGAAAGAGCGCATGATTGCATACAACACGGCCATTACGCGCTCATATCGAAAGTCAAACAACGCAGATCTCTTAGAGTCCCAGTTATCACAATCATCCAAGAGCGTTTCCGCATCTTTGCAAGGAGTGATTTCCGTAAGGGGTGCTCATGTCCATAATAGTCGATATACCGATGACGACCTTGATCGCCTCAGAACCCTTGAGCTTCTATTGCTTGCCGAAAGCGAATTAACGCCAATATTCCGCAAGCTATACCTAGAAGTATACAAAAGCACTAGGCGCAAATGGTTTAAGAACATGCGAACGAACCATGACGCGATTGAAATCATTCTTAACGCCTACAGCCAAACTCTGATTGATTGTGTCACGGAAGGCGAGGTTGTGGTCTTTCCGTCCAACACGAAATGGGCATAACAAGAGAGTACCTGATTAGTTACGAATCTCAGCCGACGCTCCGCCTCTGGGCTACACTCTGAGTAGACGCAACCAGCGGGAGACGCGCGATGGTCCAGAACCCGATTCAGTTTCAGAAAGGCATGAGTTTTCCGGATTTTCCCAAGCAGTATGGGACGGAGCAGGGGTCAGAAAAGGGGCCAGGCTGAAATATGAAACTCAAGACATGGCCTCCAGTGTAGGGACTCCGTTCCGATCGCATTCGTTAGGAGGTGTAACCGTGAAAGATATTCTGGGTATTGGAAACGTCATATCCAAGCTGAAATCGGAAATGTCAGGAAGTATGGCAGGAGTCGATTCTAGTATCGAGGAGATTCTGAAGAAATTGAATTTGCAATCATCGGAAAGCAACGCCACACAAGCGGAAGCTATGTCAGAGAAGCTTTCTCGCGCTATGAATCTCGCATTATCTGAAGTCAGCGCGGAAGAATTGACTCTGTTGGGAAGAGTCGCAAAACATCATCGATACCGCACAACTTTCTTTAATGATTACGAAAATTTCGGCGATGTTCTGGCGAAATGGTGGGAAAACAAGATCCCCCCCGCCGCCTATCGTTCCTGCTGTGAAGCGGTTCAAGAACTCTATGTAGATCCGGATAGACGCGTCCAGTACGGAAAAGCCTTCCCAAAAGTAGAATGGCTCGTCGGATTCTCGCACGAATTTGTCAAGTCCATCGCCGATGTCGACAAGAAAAAACAGGGTCGTATATTGGAAGCCATTAGTAAGATTTCTTCAGCGCCAACGAGCCCTATAGGCGATACAATAAAGCCTTTGACCGGCGACCTTGCCGGCCTCTGGCGATGTCGGCTTGGCGATGATCGTTTACTCTATTACCCTGACGCTGAGTCGAAAAAAGTAATACTCATATCATTTACTCCCCGGGGCGATGCGTATGGATCGGCCGCTTAGGGAAGCGTAGATCAAGGAATTCTGGGGACAGCCGGCGCAGTTCGGTCGAGTTCCGGGGACAGTTTACTTAATTCCAGAACCAGGAAACGCATAGACGCTAGGATGTCCGATGAGAGTTGCTTTAGAGCCACCAAACGCCCAAGATCAGTTTTACCTAATTAGAACCGTATCGTTGATGGATGTTCTGGACCACGAGGATTTGGCGCGGAGAAAATCCGAGTCAATTGAGGATGCCTACCATTTATATTGGTTTTCCAGGCGTGATGACGGGGTACTAGCTTTTCATGCCCCGGAGTTCTATTTGGAAAACGGTATTGTAAATTTTATCAACGGAAGACACCGGACCCTGTTGCTTTGCCGCTACTTAACGGAATTCCCAATGGCTCTGACGGAAATGGACGGTTACCCAATTTGCTCACCCAGTCCATCAGAGAGCAGCGTAAAGGTTCTAAGTGAAATATCAATACGGAGATTGTCGGGTCAAGAGATATTTTGTTTCCCTGACTTGCCGACTGGGTATCTGGGTTACGATCAAAACATAGGCAAGTAGCTTTCGCCCATGGACAAACGGGTTCTTTGCATTTGGGATGTAGCTGGCAAGCCTTGGGTGAAAATCGACCTTTGCCCACCGACGGATGATTTGGAGGCAATGCAAGACAAAGGCGGCTTGTCCCTCGCGTTGCACGCGAAGATGTATCTGCCCGCGTGTTGTGCGGACAGAATCCTTTTCTCAGTATTTGAGCAAGTTGCAGACTTCAATATTCGTCACAAGGACTATACAGACCTTTTTTTCATCGAAGCGGTTACAGCTGAGGAAACCGCAAGGAAGGTTGCGCGATCATTCTTGGGACATTATTTGGAAGTGCTTGGTAGGGAAGCACAAGTTGCTCGGCGCGAACGCGAGCTTGCAATTATAGAGGGGGATTCCAACAAGCCGCGAAGAGCAACTGAAAGCATCTTTGTAGCATTTCACGGGGATAGCGAATATGGGATGCAGGCGGTAGGCGCATATAAAGACCGGAAGTTAGCGGAGCTTGAATGCCGGATGCTCGCGCTTGATTGCAAATATTCCTACGAGACGATCTATCAATCAGAATTTTCATTGCACGATGTTTACGGGCGCGATTTTTTTGAGAAAGGTGGGTCGGGCTGGAATATATTTGATAAAGATGGAAATATTGCACATACGTTTCGCGTTGAAGAGTTGGCTGTGGACCGTCCTATTGAGCGGAAAAACTATTCCTGGCCAGAAATGCTCAAGTTTATCCAAGCCGAGAAATGAGGAATTTAATTCTGGGGACAGTTTACTTATTTCATGCTCTGCGGCAGACGTACTTGAGTAAACTGTCTCCGGAACTAGGGAACTCCCCGGAGCTTAAACTAATTCATCGGTCGGGAATTGTATGGTGTGCTAATTCCTAATTCTGGGGACAGTTTACTTAATTTCATGCTCTGCGGCAGACGTAATTGAGTAGACTGTCCCCGGAACTCAGAAGGCCCACCAAGCGCCCCGTGACTCCTAATAAGGGAAATAGTTAGGGTGTTACAAGGAACCCTAACGTTGCCCACCCCGAAACATCGAATTCGTACGCACGATAATGGAAGGTGGAGTATGTTCAGCATATTAAAAGATGCCGCAACTTTCGTGACTGACTTGGCTGGATACGGTCTGAGTGTCGGTACGGACGCCATGCGTCTCTCAACGCTCAATATTCAATCGGATGCAATAGTTCCAGGGTATTTTTCAGAATACCTTTATAAAGAAAAAGCGCGCTCCATGCACCGCGCATTACGAAAGCTTACTAAGAATAGGTGGGAAAAAAACCTAATTCAATCGGAGTACGATGCCGCTATGTATAAGGTACTTGCAATCGGTGTTTTATATGAAGCAAAAGGCGTAGACAAGGCTCGTATCGAGAAAGCGCTTAACGAATTTGAACAATATTGCGGAAAGCATCTCAGCCCCCATTACCTTGACGTTCTAAAGAGGCGTGCGCTTTCTCTCAAAGAAGTAATGGCGTATTACTCATAACCCAATAGAGGCTGGAAAGGGGTAGAGCCGAATGGCACTAAGCTAAGGCGCGCACCCTTAGCAACAGGCTGCGAGGGTCGCGGAGGCCGCGAAAAGTCTAGGAGCTACTGTCCCAAGCCTGGAAAGCCGGGCGCGATGGCCAGACTCAATAGGGCCGTAGGTTGGGGGGTGACGAAGGAACCCCCAACATTCCCAAGCTCAGACATCGTTGCGGAATGAATGCAAAAAAGCCTAACTGGTCAAGAGCCGCCCTGCGTTAACCGTCTCAGCTTGGCGGCGGGGTCGGTGCGCGCGGGCTTAGAGGATATCCGGTTCAGAACTTGCCTGTGGAAGGCAAGAGTCTGAAACTTCTTAATATGTCATCGGACTCAATAATTCGGCTTGTATTTTTTATGCTCTATGAATTATAGACTTGGCATGCTTAGGCATAATCTGTTCCGGATGTCCTCTTAGCGTGAACATTAGGTTTCAAAAACAACTTGGAAGGCTGCCAATCTATGCAAAAAGATCGCCAAGTATTGGAGCAGGTAAGCGCAGTTCTTCAAACGATTGCGAGCTATCACTCGGGCTATGAAGCGATAATCGAAGAACTGCGCGCCCAGAAGGACAAAATCGACTCCGACTTGACTGACGAAGAGGTTTTTTGTTCCGTCGATTATTGGATGTCCATTGCCTTTTTTAATTCTACTATCCGTGTTCGATTGCTCATAGAGAACAATTTTCGCCACGTAGAAATATTGGGTCTGCTAGCGGTTTGTCGATACCTGCTTGAGCTTACAATTTGGCTAGAACTCATGAGAAAGGATGCCACCTACGCACTTGATTACCTAGTCGATCTGACAGAAAAGTCAAGACTTCACCGCGCCGATACACTGAAAATGATGCAGCTTGAGGTGCGGTTCTTTCGAGATATTCAAAAACGAGAAGAGGCAAGAATCGCGGAAATTGTGGCTGCGAGAAGATCGAAAAAAAACACTGGCCGCGTTCGAGAAGAAATGGCCTTGGTCCCAATGGAGATTGACCAAGTCGCGGCCACCAAATTTTTTGAGCATTTTCCTGAAGCCCAGGTGATCGGGTTTGGATGTCAGGCCGAGATCGTCGAAAAGCGCATCTTGCCGAACATTTCCCGCGAAATTGAGAATATCGACCGTGAGGTACAATGCATTAAACTCGCTTTGCCGAAGTCTGTATTAAAACGAACTAAAGATCGTTGGAATTGGAAGGCCAGAGCAAGTGAAGTCGGGCTCGAAGACGAATACGAATATATCTACACGTATTGCAGCCGCTTGCTCCACGCCACGCCTTTTAGCGTGACTACGGACCAGAAAAATCTTTAATGCCGAGAAGTCCTGACATTCTTGAGGTACGCGGAGTATCGTATTGGCGCTATTCTTGGTTTCGCCAAGACCCGAGTTGACGCTCCGAAAACTATTCGCTGAAGAATAAGGCAGGATAAACAGTTGGACTTGAGTTATTGTCCCGGGTGGTAATAGAGAAAGAGGGAATACCGGGGACAAGGAAAAAAGCGGCCGGGCTCAATTCTGAAACACAAGAATGGCCTAACCTACACCTCAAATGCGAGCGCGCGCCACTTTAGGCGTCACGCTAGGGAACAACGGAGCGATCATGGTTATGTCTGGAATCCATACTGCGGAAAAATATTACTCGACAACATTTTAGAACAAAGATGAACCACGTATTTCTATGCACTGTTTCAAACTTGGAAATATGCCAAAATCTCGGTCGCGGTGACCGGCTTCTGGATGATCTCTTTATCACAAATGATCACAATACGATTCGAGGCTTGCTTTCCGCTTGGGAAGCCAATGATCTTGGACAATTGTTGTCGCATGAAACTTATAAATCTCCAGTAATCATATACTCTAAGTGTGACGTAGCGAGTGATGGAAACACGGCGTCTGCATTCGCGGCTTATGAATCACAACTTGCCACCGACGTGGATTTCTTCCTAGCGACATTATGGCTTGTTAAGGACCACTGCTCTAGCATCGACTTCATGTTGGTGGCTCGCGGCGCAGACGAAGTAGCTTTCCTTCGACCCCATGGAAGCAGCCGCTTTTGCGCAGATGGAAATATTAAACAAACGCAATTTTCTCGTGATGAGCTGAAAGCGGCTCGCAGTCTTTTCTGGCGCTTTACGGAGCAGGGGCGCCAATACAATAGTGGTGTTACAGCACTCCGCAACAAAGCAAGTAATTCTTTGTCGCGTGCGTTCTCACACCGCTATGCGGCAAACCAAACGAAAGATGTGGCCTTTAAAGTTGCATCCTATTGTTCGGCGCTGGAAGCCCTCTTCTTGACCGACAAAGGGGAATTGACACACCAATTAGCAGAACGAGTGGCATTCTTCCTCGGAAGCAACCCCACCGAACGAAGAAGTTTGTTCACTCAGGTCAAGGATGCTTATAGCCTGCGCTCAAGTTCGGTTCATGGGTCAGGCCTTAAGCCCACCGAAGAAAAGATAGCTGGGACGGCAGTTGAGTGCGATAAACTACTGCGAAGAGTCCTGTTGAAGATCGTCGAGGACGAAAGCCTCAACAACATTTTTGGCGACGATAAAGAACTGACGGAGTTCTTTCTAGATAAAATCATCGGCCCAGAGTAGTAGCTATCCGTATACATAAGAAACGCCAGATGATATAGCCTTCTTACCTGATATCCGGACAGACCCTTGGTGTAGGGGCGGGTTTGAAACCCGCCCCTACGTCCGGTTATCACGTCCGATGGCTAGAATCCCAAGAAACCGGGGATAGTGCGGCCTGGTAAGGCCGCGTGTTCTAGCGGGTGAGAGTCCCGCCTGTGTAATCGTGAGTCGCGAGAGCCCAGTTTCGAGACTTGCGGCGCGCCTAGTAACAGCCGCGTCGAGGTGTAGGCACGAAAGCAGGCGAGGTGCAAAGGTAACGGGTGACGACCCTGAAGGTGTTGAGCTTAATTCCGGGGACAGTGTACTTAATTCGAGGGGCCATGGAGAAGGGGTAGACCTAACGGTCGTGTCACCAGGGACCATCTGGTCCAGAGCCATGAGCGATCGACGATTCTCGGATTCCATTGTATCCTGCTCGTGCTACACCGGGGGCACCGGGGAGGAGGCAAATGAGTTTGGCTGGTAGGGAGTAGATCTCAATGCGTCGCATGACGCGAGAAGGGCACTACGTGTTGACCCACCATGCCCTAGACGAAATGATTGCAGATGATTTAAGTACTTCAACAGAATACTTTATAAGACGCAATTATGTTAAGTTACTGTTTATGAAAGTTTTTTGTTTTCGTTTTTTTCCGATTTCCTATAAATAATTGTATTGATGTACTTACATGTTCAGGACATTGAGCACATCGTCTTTACTGGCTCGGTCATTCGAGTGGAAGCTGACCGGGACAGCGCTGAACGAAAGTTTGTCATTATCGGGAAATCTCGTGACGGCTTCGCGGCGGAAGTCTTGGCAGAGATCAAAGGTCTTGTTTTGATCATTACGGTGTATCTGCTATGAATGAAATAATCTGCCCTGTCTGCGGTGAGCGTGCTGAAATCAAGCGAATCGCTAAAGCCGTCGGTCGTGGCAATGGACTTTTGGTTATTGAAGATATCCCTATGATCGTTTGTCGCACTTGCCACGAGCAATACATCGCCTCGGAAACACTATACGAAATCGAGAAACTTCGCGAACGTCAGCAGCATGAGACACGGATGATTGACGTCGATCAGTTTGCAGCTTGAACCCCGCAGCAAGTATGAAAAGAATGGAAAAGGGGTCAGGCTCAATTAGGAAGTTCAAGAAACAGCCTAACTTAATGGGTATGCCAAGAAACCAATGAGAATATATGCCGACACATCTGTTTTCGGAGGCGTATTCGATGCAGAATTTGCTGAGCCAACTAAGAAATTGTTTGCTGAAATCGATTCAGGGCGATTCGTCCTTGTAACATCCGCTATTGTTGAAGCGGAAATAGAACCAGCGCCGCAAAGAATTCGCGATTTCTTTTCTCTTTATGAAGCGATTGCCGAGATAGCGCAACTTACGGAAGAAATGATTTTGCTTCAGCAGCAGTATATCAAGTCTGGGGTCGTTACTGAAAAATCTGCCGAAGACGCATTGCATGTCGCTATCGCGACAGTTGCGCAGTGCAGTCTAATTGTCAGTTGGAA